>JACCDO011789423.1_pt1 | contig 10568 bp, 6 predicted proteins | sample 7446101 | NCBI WGS metagenome assembly JACCDO01 (sample SAMN15323440, study PRJNA562643) | freshwater metagenome | isolation source: river surface water | place: USA:Blue River Watershed | collected 2017-08-16
GGCAAAGACTTTCCTAAGTCACAAGAAAACTTACGCAGCCTTGGATGGTGGCAGCAAACTATCCCATCAGTATTGCCGCATTTAAATTCATCGCAAAAAGATTTACTCACTCACGAACTATCTACGCAAGAAGATTTTTTTGCTTCCAGTGATTACGATCAGCTTCCGCAAGGTGCAAGCCATTGTGATTTGTTCCGTGACAACGTTCTTTTCGATCCCCAGAGCAATGATCCCAAAATGGATCAACTAGGAGGCTTCTTTGATTTTTACTTTGCTGGCACTGACAAATGGTTGTTTGATCTTGCCGTGACTGCAAACGATTGGTGTCTCGCGCAAAATAAACAAGATCTTGATCCCGAACGATTGAATGCCTTGCTATCTGCCTATCAATCCGTGCGACCATTGACCCCAGAAGAGCAATCCAATTGGATCCTCATGCTACGCGCTGCGGCATTGCGTTTCTGGGTGTCACGATTGTGGGACTTTTATTTACCCCGCGACGCACAAATGCTTACCCCTCATGATCCCACCCACTTTGAACGCATTCTTCTGAGTCGCCGAAGCTTATGAAACTGAACTCTGTTGCACCTAAAGAAGGTTATACCTGGATTAGACAAGGTATTTGGTTATTCAAACAAAATCCTTTGGGATTTTTAATGCTGGTATTTATGTATGTCTTTGCAGCGCAACTCGCTGTGATCATCCCTGTTGTAGGTGTGTTTGCTGTACTGCTGTTGACGCCCACACTATCCGTTGGCTTTATGACTGCCTGTCGGCAAGCGATTCAAAAAGAGCGCATTCGACCCACGGTGTATTTAATTGCGTTGCAATCGGGTGACCTCATTCGCAAACGCATACTGCAGTTAGGGCTCATTTACGCAGCCTTCATCTTGTTACTCAGTTTTATGTTGAGCCTCATAGTCGATTTTGAACTTCTGCTACCCCTGATGACCGGCGACAAGGCAATGACACCTGAAGCGCTTCGACAAATTTATTTAGTGCTGTTCTTTGGAGCCCTTTTCTATATTCCCATTGCCATGCTCATGTGGTTCTCGCCCATCCTCGTTGCTTGGGCTGATATGCCAGTAGCCCAAGCTCTCTTTTCAAGCTGGATGGCTTTATGGACCAATAAGGGCGCTTTTTTCTACTATCTCGCTATTTGGAGCGTGATACTCATCGCTATTCCATTAACTATAGGAATGGTGTTTGACACTCTGAGTATTGGGCAAGCGGCTTCATTCATCATCGCGCCCATATCGATGGCAGGCTTGACCATCATGCATTGTTCCTTCTATGCCACATGGAAAGCCTGCTTTACTGAAGAAGTGGTATCTCTGTAATCTTTATAAATTACTAACGAGATTTAATCGATTGCTGCTAGCTTAGCAATGCTCAGTTGCAGCCACTTCACACCATGGCGTTTAAAGTTGACCTGAGCTCTCGCATCAGCGTCAACTCCCTCTAGTCCAGTAACGCGACCCTCACCAAATTTGGTGTGGAAAACCTGTTGGCCGATCTTAAACGGATAGTCACCACGTGGAGGGGATGCCAAGCGTTTGACTTCCATTGAAGCGGAGCCAACGCGCTTAACAGGCCTTACCCTCTCACTGCCAGAGTCAAAGAAATCATTGGTTTCGTAATCCCGTTGACGGGTATAACCATCTTGCCAAGTCGAACTCGATCTTGAATTTCCACCCCAGCGCGCATCTTTTGCCTTGGGCGTTAACCACTTCAATGACTCTGAAGGCAGCTCTTCTAAAAAACGAGATGGCATGTTGTACCGCACCTGGCCATGAAGCATGCGTGATTGAGTATGCGACAGATACAAGCGCTCTTTGGCCCGGGTAATGGCCACATACATCAAGCGACGTTCTTCTTCCAACCCATTTTGTTCACTAATGCTGTTCTCATGAGGAAACAATCCCTCCTCAAGACCAGTAATAAAGACGGAAGTAAATTCAAGACCTTTGGCGGAGTGCACTGTCATGAGTTGCACTGCATCTTGTCCCGCTTGCGCTTGATTATCTCCCGCCTCCAAAGAGGCATGGGATAAAAATGCAGCCAGCGGCGAAATCTCAGCAATGCCTGGCGCATTCTCGCCTGGCAACATTGCGGCTGCAGCATCTTGACCATAACCCTCTTCAGCTATGAATGCCGTCGCAGCATTAATCAATTCTTGTAAGTTTTCGACACGATCTTGCCCTTCGCGCTCAGACAAGTAATGTTGTATAAGTCCACTGTGCTGAATCACAAATTCAACAGTCTCTGGAAGAGTGTTGTGACGCGTGGCCTCACGCATATGATCAACCAAGCGAATAAATCCACCTAGCGCAGCCCCAGCCTTACCCTCTAATGACGATGCTGCTGTATATAAAGAACATTGAGCTGCACGCGCAGCGTCTTGCAATGCCTCAATCGAACGCGCGCCAATACCCCTAGTAGGAAAATTCACTACGCGCGAGAAAGAGGTATCGTCATTCGGGTTTTCCAACAAGCGCAAATAAGCAAGGGCATGTTTAATTTCGGCGCGCTCGAAGAATCGCAGACCTCCATACACGCGATATGGGATTCCTGCTGAAAATAGAGCATGCTCAATAATGCGCGACTGGGCATTGCTGCGATATAAAAGTGCGATTTCTGTGCGTCGAATACCGCTGTTAATTAACGCTTTGATTTCATCGACCAACCAAGCTGCTTCCGCATGATCGCTTGGCGCCTCATAGATACGTACTGGTTCTCCATGGCCCGCATCCGTTCGCAAGTTCTTGCCTAGACGCTCAGCATTATTAGCAATCAGATGATTGGCCGTATCTAGAATATGTCCATGCGAGCGATAGTTTTGCTCTAGCTTCACTAACTGCGGATGAAACTGTTTTTCATAGAGCCGCATATTCTCTACATCAGCACCCCGGAAGGCATAAATGCTTTGGTCATCATCTCCTACAGCAAATACTGAGCTACTACCCATACCGCTAACATTGACGCGACTGGCATCATGGCCAGAGAGAAGCTTAAGCCAAGCGTATTGCAACGCGTTGGTATCTTGAAACTCATCAATCAAAATATGTCGAAAGCGCTCTTGATAATGCGTTCGAATAGGTTCGCTATGCTTGAGTAATTCGTAACTACGCAACAGAAGTTCAGCAAAATCAACGACCCCTTCGCGCTGACATTGCTCATCGTAGGCAGCATATAACTGCGCCATCTTCGCCTGAAAGTCATCACCTGCTGATAAGTCTTTAGCACGCTGACCACGCTCCTTGGCATGCGCAATAAAGTATTGCAATTGCTTGGGGGGATATTTTTCATCATCCACTTTCAGACTTTTCAGAAGACGCTTGATGGCTGATAGCTGATCTTGCGTATCTAAAATTTGAAAAGTGGAAGGCAAGCCAGCTTCCTTATGATGGGCACGCAACAAACGATTGCAAAGTCCATGGAAAGTGCCAATCCACATACCCCGAGTATTAATCGGCAACATGGCGCTCAGACGCACCATCATCTCTTTTGCCGCTTTATTGGTAAAAGTTACCGCCAGGACGCCAATCGGCGAAACCTGACCCGTCTGAATCAGCCAGGCTATACGGGTTGTTCAAACACGGGTCTTGCCACTTCCCGCTCCGGCCAAAATCAAGGCGGATTGGGCTTGGCCCTGAGCATTCACAGGCGGTAAGGTCACTGCCTCGCGCTGTTCAGGATTAAGGTTCGCGAGCAAGTCTGAGTACATCAGCCCAATTATAATTTGCCTCTTATGCCAAATGCCTCAAATACCCCTCATTCAACCACAGCGAGTTCAGTCGATGAACTAGCAAAATCCTATGAACCAGCACCCATAGAGGCCTACTGGGGTCCAGAGTGGGAGCGCAGAGGAATCGCTGAGGCCAGCATGGATGATGGCAAGGCAGACTTTTCAATTCAGCTACCACCCCCTAATGTGACTGGCACCCTACATATGGGTCACGCTTTTAATCAAACCATCATGGATGGCTTGATTCGCCATGCACGCATGTCTGGCAAAAATACTTTGTGGGTACCAGGAACGGATCACGCAGGTATTGCTACGCAAATCGTTGTTGAGCGCCAACTGGATGCGCAAAAAGTTTCGCGTCATGATCTAGGTCGGGAAAAGTTTCTTGAAAAAGTTTGGGAGTGGAAAGAAACTTCCGGCAACACCATTACGGGGCAAATTCGTCGTCTTGGCGCATCCATTGATTGGAGCAAAGAATATTTCACGATGGACAGCAAAATGTCCAAAGCCGTTGTCGAAGTGTTTGTTCGTCTACATGAACAAGGCTTAATTTATCGCGGCAAACGCTTAGTCAATTGGGATCCCGTTTTAGGAACTGCTGTTTCTGATTTAGAAGTAGTGAGCGAAGAAGAAGATGGCTCAATGTGGCATATACGCTATCCATTAGCCGATGGCTCGGGCCACCTTACAGTGGCGACTACGCGCCCAGAGACCTTGCTTGGCGACGTAGCCGTGATGGTTAACCCAAGCGATGATCGCTATCAGCATTTAATCGGCAAATCCGTTCATCTGCCCCTATGTGATCGCGAAATTCCCATCATCGCTGATGACTATGTAGATTTAAATTTCGGCACTGGCGTAGTGAAGGTCACTCCTGCTCATGACTTTAATGACTATGCAGTCGGTCAACGCCATCAATTGCCTTTAATCAATGTGCTGACTTTAGATGCCAAGATCAATGAGAACGCCCCAGCGGCTTATCAGGGCATGGAGCGCTTTGCAGCACGCAAACAAATTGTTGCCGATTTGGATGCCGCCGGTCTTTTAGAAAAAGTACAGCCACACAAATTAATGGTTCCGCGTGGCGATCGCACTCAAACGATTATTGAACCTATGTTGACCGATCAGTGGTTTGTGGCAATGTCCAAACCGAGTCCTGACAATCAATATCAACCTGGATCATCAATTGCCGGCGCTGCATTAGATGCGGTTACCAAAGGTGATATCAAACTCGTTCCAGAAAACTGGATCAATACCTACACCCAATGGCTCGAAAACATTCAAGATTGGTGTATTTCACGTCAGCTTTGGTGGGGTCATCAAATTCCCGCTTGGTATGGCGATGATGGTCAGATTTTTGTGGCGCGCTCCGAGGAAGAGGCCAAAGCAAAAGCTGCGGCAGCTGGTTATACCGGCCAACTCCATCGCGATCCAGATGTGCTCGATACTTGGTTTAGTTCTGCTCTCGTCCCATTTAGCTCCTTAGGCTGGCCTGAAAAGACCCCCGCTCTAGATCACTTTTTGCCATCGTCTGTATTGGTTACCGGCTTTGACATCATCTTCTTCTGGGTGGCGCGTATGGTCATGATGACATGTCATTTCACTGGCAAAGTCCCTTTCCATACAGTCTATGTTCACGGTTTAGTGCGTGATGCCGAAGGTCAAAAGATGAGCAAATCCAAAGGGAATACTTTGGACCCCATCGATCTCATTGACGGCATCAAGCTAGAAGAATTAGTGAATAAGCGCACCACCGGCTTGATGAATCCTAAGCAAGCGGAAAGCATTAACAAGAAAACCAAAAAAGAATTTCCTGATGGCATCCCGGCATTTGGAACAGATGCATTGCGTTTTACTTTTGCCTCACTTGCTTCACTTGGTCGCAATATTAATTTTGATCAAAAGCGCTGCGAAGGCTATCGTAATTTTTGCAATAAGCTTTGGAATGCAACCCGTTTCGTTCTCATGAACTGTCCAGGTAGTGATGAAGACAATGGTCTAGCGCCCTGCGACAATCAATGCGGTCCCGAAGGCTATCTTGATTTTTCTCCCGCAGACCGTTGGATTGTTTCTCAGTTGCAACGCACTGAAGCGGAAGTAGCAAAAGGTTTCCAGAACTATCGCTTTGACAATATCGCTAGCAGCATTTATCAATTTGTTTGGGATGAGTATTGCGATTGGTATCTTGAACTTGCCAAAGTGCAATTACAAACAGGCACCCCTGCTCAGCAACGAGCAACTCGCCGCACGCTTCTACGCGTACTCGAGACTATCTTGCGCCTTGCGCACCCCTTAATTCCGTTTATCACCGAAACGCTCTGGCAAACCGTTGGCCCAAAATCTGGCAAAGAATTAGCAAAACAAGCTAAGCAGACGATTGCTCTGCAACCCTACCCAGTTTCTCAGCCCGAAAAAATTGATGAAGAGAGTGAAGCTTGGGTTGCTGGGGTCAAAGCGATTATTGATGCCTGCAGAAATCTTCGCGGTGAAATGCAAGTGCCACCTGGTCAAAAAGTGCCGCTGTGGGTTTATGGGCCTGAGGCATTCCTACAAAAAGCAACTCCTTATTTACTTGCCTTGGCAAAACTCTCTGAAGTGAAGATTTATCACGATGAATCTGCCCTCGAGAAGGATGCTCCTGGGGCGCCGATTGCCCTAGTGGGTGATATCAAGCTTCTACTCAAAATCGAGGTTGATGTCGCCGCTGAACGCACTCGCTTGAGCAAGGAAATTGATCGTTTGGCTAATGAAATCACAAAAGCGAAGGGCAAATTAAGCAATGAAAGCTTTGTTGCACGAGCCCCCGCTGAAGTAGTAGCCCAAGAAAAACAACGACTTGCTGGCTTTGAACAGAATCACGAAAAGCTTGTTGCACAATTAGAGAGACTTCAATAAAGAACGGATATTGCATGCCATTAACCACTAAAACTGTTACTAAAGCCGTCTTTCCTGTTGCTGGCTTGGGCACACGCTTCCTCCCAGCCACCAAAGCGAGCCCAAAAGAAATGCTCAATGTAGTGGATAAACCATTAATCCAGTACGCCGTTGAAGAAGCAATCGCTGCCGGCATTACCGAAATGATTTTCGTCACTGGTCGCAGTAAGCGCGCTATTGAAGATCACTTTGGTAAAGCCTATGAGCTAGAAGCCGAACTTGAGGCAAAGAATAAACAGGCATTGCTCGATATCGTACGTAGCGTAAAACCTAGTCATGTTGACTGCGTCTATGTAAGACAACCAGAGGCATTGGGTCTTGGACATGCTGTTTTGTGCGCAGAGAAGTTGGTTCGCGATGAACCATTTGCCATCATTCTTGCGGATGACTTGTTAGATGGACAGCCTCCTGTATTGAAGCAAATGTTGGATGTCTTTAATAAACACAATGGCTCAGTGATTGCGGTTGAAAAAATTGATCCCGCAAAAAGCAGTTCTTATGGCATCGTTTCTGGCACCGAAGCAGCTAAAGGCATCTATCGACTCAATGGTATTGTGGAAAAACCGCAGCCAAAAGATGCGCCTTCTAATTTAGCCGTAGTGGGTCGCTATGTACTTTCTTCAGATATCTTTTCGCATATTCGCAATCTCAAACCTGGTGCAGGTGGTGAAATTCAATTAACTGACGCAATTGCCTCACTACTAAAGGAAGAGCCAGTATTTGCCTATGAATATGATGGTGTGCGCTATGACTGCGGTAGCAAGCTGGGCTATCTCAAAGCATCCGTGGAGTTCGCCTTACGTCACCCAGAAGTTTCAGGCGACTTTGCTGCTTATCTCAAGAGTAGATCACTCGCTTGAGATGAGTGTGGTCAATAAAAAAGGCAGGGTTACCTGCCTTTTTTATTGTTCGCGAGATTAGCGCGCTCTTCTCGTAAAGCAGCTTTATCTACGCTTTAAGAAAAAGATCAAGACATCACCTTCGGTGCCACTGGCAATTAACTCATTACCCGTCTGTTTTGCAAACGCTGGAAAATCTTTTGCCGCACCTGAATCCGTGGCCTTGACTTTCAACACCTCTCCAGATTGCATAGTTGCGAGCGCTTTTTTGGTACGCAAAATCGGTAGCGGACAATTCATGCCAATGGCATCTACTTCGGCCTGGAACGCAATATTGGCAACTTCGCTCATTTAGCGGCTACCCAATCTTTGACGCCAGCTAATGCAGCCCCTAGCTTGCTAGGGTCATTACCACCAGCCATTGCCATCTCAGGCTTGCCGCCACCTTTTCCGCCAACCTGCTGCGCTACAAAGTTCACGAGATCGCCCGCTTTGACCTTACCAATCGAGTCGGCAGTCACGCCAGCAATCAAACTCACTTTGTCGCCCTGAACAGAAGCCAAAACGATGGCGGCTGTTTTAAGTTTCGCTTTGAGTGCATCCATAGTCTCTCGCAGAACGGTCGCATCGGCTGCATCCAATTTAGCTGCGAGCACTTTTATGCCATTGACATCTATTGCTTGACCAGCCAACTCATCGCCCTGGCTTGCCGCTAATTTGGAATTGACTTTTTCAAGCTCACGCTCTGCCTGACGCAAACTCTCTTGTAATTGCGCTACGCGGTTTACCAAATCGCCAGGATGGGTTTTGAGAATGGTGGCTGCGTCATTGATTCTGTCCTCCAGAGTTTGCAGGAACTGCAATGCATTCTTGCCTGTTACCGCCTCAACACGACGTATGCCGGCTGCAACCCCTCCCTCAGAAACAATTTTAAAACTACCAATATCACCTGTACGAGGTACGTGGGTACCCCCACATAATTCTTTAGAGCTTCCAATCTCGAGCACACGCACTTCTTCACCATATTTCTCGCCAAAGAGCATCATGGCACCTGTCTTTTGCGCATCCTCCAAAGACATGACCTTGCCAGAAGTGGCGGTATTAGCCAACACCTCGGCGTTCACAATATCTTCGATACGACGAATCTGCTCTCCTGTGATTGCTGCGTTATGAGTAAAGTCAAAACGGGTCTTGGTAGCATCCACCAAAGATCCCCTTTGCTGAACATGATCGCCCAATACTTCTCGCAAAGCTTTGTGCAAAATATGCGTCGCACTGTGGTTGCGCATGGTGTCGGTTCTTTGCTGAACATCCACCAAGGCATTTAATCTATCACCTACTTTGAGCTCTCCCTCAAGTAACTCACCTTGATGGCCGAAAACATCAGCTTGGATTTTGAAGGTATCGTCTACTGAAAAACGTACGGCTTCATTACGCAATTCGCCTTTATCGCCAACCTGACCGCCCGATTCAGCATAAAAAGGAGTGTTATCCAACACCACGACAGCAGCATCGCCAGCCTTTACAACTGCGACCTCTGAACCATCCACATAGAGTGCAGTCACCTTGGCACCCTCATGTTTTAGGGTGTCATAGCCATGAAATTGCGTTGGTTGACCTTTATATTCTAGGCCTTGGGATACCTTGAACTTACCAGCAGCCCTGGCCTGATCACGCTGCTTTTGCATTGCAACTTCAAAACCATCCGCGTCCACTGTCACGCCGCGCTCGCGACACACGTCGGCCGTTAAATCCAGTGGGAATCCAAAAGTATCGTGCAATCGAAAAGCAGTTTCACCATCAACCACTTTTGCGCCACCAGCTAATGCGCCATCCAAGATTTCCATACCATTGGCAATCGTTTGGAAGAAACGCTCTTCTTCTTGCTTTAATACCTCGCCGACTTTATCTTGCGCAGCACGCAACTCAGGATAAGCATCCCCCATTTCTTTGACAAGCGCAGGCACTAATTGATAAAAGAATGGTTTGCGAGCACCTAACTTATAACCATGTCGTATTGCGCGACGAGCAATCCGGCGCAATACATAACCGCGCCCAGCATTACCTGGAATGACACCATCAACAACAATGAAGCTGCATGCCCTTATATGGTCGGCAATGACTTTAAGAGACGGGCTATTAGCATCACAGTTCTGCCCGCCAGCCGCATCCACCGCTTCTTTCGCGGCTTTGAGCAAATTCACAAAGAGGTCAATTTCATAGTTTGAGTGAACATGCTGTAGTACCGCAGCAATCCGCTCTAGACCCATGCCTGTATCCACGCTGGGCTTAGGTAACGGGTGCATCACACCAGCCTCATCCCGATTAAATTGCATGAAGACGTTGTTCCAAATTTCAATGTAACGATCGCCGTCTTCTTCAGGACTTCCAGGTGGACCACCAGGAATATGATCACCGTGATCATAGAAAATTTCAGTACAAGGCCCACAAGGGCCGGTGTCACCCATCATCCAAAAATTATCAGATGCATATCGCGAACCTTTGTTATCGCCGATGCGAATAATGCGGTCTTCAGGGATTCCAATTTGATCTCGCCAAATGGCATAAGCCTCATCGTCTTCGGCATACACCGTGACCAGGAGCTTTTCTTTTGGCAACTTAAATACTTGCGTTAGTAAATTCCACGCAAATTGAATAGCTTCCTTCTTGAAATAGTCCCCAAAAGAGAAATTTCCAAGCATTTCAAAAAAGGTGTGATGCCTAGCGGTATACCCCACGTTATCCAGGTCATTATGCTTACCCCCCGCACGAATACACTTTTGGGCCGTGGTCGCGCGGTTATAGGGGCGCTTATCAAAGCCCAAAAATACGTCTTTGAACTGATTCATACCAGCGTTCGTAAAGAGCAATGTGGGGTCCTCCCCGGGCACTACAGGGCTAGAAGGGACGATTTGATGGCCATTTTGGGCAAAGAAATCCAGGTAAGCCTGGCGAATTTGGGAGACTTTCATGGGGATAATTATCGCATCGGCACTAGACTAGGGCAAACGCTGAGCAAGAAGACGGAAACCTGCCTTACAATCGCA
>JACCDO011065860.1_pt1 | contig 10567 bp, 5 predicted proteins | sample 7446101 | NCBI WGS metagenome assembly JACCDO01 (sample SAMN15323440, study PRJNA562643) | freshwater metagenome | isolation source: river surface water | place: USA:Blue River Watershed | collected 2017-08-16
TCCCCCACCTTTGCGCATCTGCTTCATCATCTTTTGGGCTGCAGTGAACTTATCAACGAGAGCATTTACATCTGAGACTTTTCTACCTGAACCAATTGCTATACGCGCACGACGTGAACCATTGAGAACTTTGAGATCTCTACGTTCGAGCGGAGTCATTGATTGAACAATTGCTTTAGTGCGAGTGATCTCTGATTCATCGAAATTTTCGATTTGTTTCTTCATCTGGCCCGCTCCTGGCAACATTCCAAGCAACTTGCCCATTGAACCCATCTTTGACATTGCCTCAAGCTGCTCGAGAAAATCATCGAGAGTGAAATCTTCGCCCGCAATAAATTTCTCTTCTAACTTCTTAGAAGATTCACCGTCAAAAGCTTTCTTCGCCTGTTCAGCGAGCGTTGCGACATCACCCATACCAAGTATGCGAGATGCCATACGGTCGGGATAGAAGATATCGAAATCAGATAATTTCTCACCGGTTGATGCAAACATGATAGGGCGGCCAGTGAGGGCAGCAATGGAGAGAGCGGCACCACCTCGCGCATCGCCATCGAGTTTCGTTAGTACAACGCCATCAAAGCCGACACCTTCTTGAAAGGCTTTCGCTGTCCGAACAGCATCTTGACCGATCATGGCATCTACGACAAAGAGGATTTCGTCAGGGTTTACAGCATCGCGAATAGCGATCGCTTCCTTCATGAGTTCTTCATCAACACCCAGACGTCCGGCTGTATCCACGATGACAATGTTGTGGAGTTTAGATTTCGCAAAAGCGATTCCCTCTTGAGCAACTTTGACGGGATTGCCAACGCCATTGCCTGGTTCTGGTGCGAATACAGGAACACCCGCAGTTTCACCAACTACTTGAAGTTGATTGACTGCATTGGGACGTTGCAAATCTGATGCAACCAAGATTGGGGTATCGCCTTGATCTTTATAGAACTTAGCCAGCTTTGCAGCAAGTGTGGTCTTACCTGCACCTTGAAGACCTGCCAACATGATCACCGTTGGTGGATTCTTAGCAAAGCGAATACGGCGGGCTCCCCCACCAAGGATTTCTGTGAGCTCTTGATTTACAACATCGAAGATTGCCTGCGCCTGATTGGTGCCTGATTGAAGAGTCGGCAAGACTTCAAGAGAGCGCTGATGAACCTTTTGAGTAAAACTTTCGACGACATCGAGAGCTACATCTGCTTCAAGAAGAGCCTGACGGATATCTGATGTGGTGGCATCGATATCTTTCTCGGAAATTTTTCCACGCGAACGCAGTGCGCTAAATGCGCCGGCAAATTTGCTGGAGAGGTTGTCGAACATAGTGGTGGAACTCTACTTCAGGGCAGAGCGCAATCTGGTTGCTACCTCATCTGCGCGCTCTGGACTGAGCGGTCCCCCACCAATTTCTGTGACATACAAGGTATCGATAGCTTCCGCGCCAAGGGTTGTCACAATGGCAGAACGAATATCAATATTGCTCTTTGTGATGGAGTCACCGATACCAAAGAGAAGTGCTGGACGATCGTGGCTACGAACCTCGATGATGGTCGCATCCGTTGCTGCATCTGCAAAGACATCAACTATCGGCTCTGGTACGGGAATGGTAGGAAGTTGTGCATACGCTTCTATGCGTTCGTCGATTCGGCGAGCTAGCGAACTCTTGCTCTGCATCGCTTCCTCCAGCTCTCGGTGAAGGTTCTTCTCTGTCAGCGCGGGAGCGTGAGGATCGGGAATAACAATCCACTCCATCACTGCCGAATTTCCGTGTGATTTAGTACGAGCAGATCGCACATCGAGGCGAAGAAGGTTGAGAACTCCTGCAACTGTTGAAAGTAGACCGGTCTTATCCGGAACCACGATCTCAATCGCATACACGCTCTCTCGATTTTCAATGGAAACTGCAAGTACTCCAGAATCGGCCTTCTTACGTTGCTCTTCAGTTAATTCTGGTTGCATCGCAACTGTGTTATCCGTAATCGCAAGTTCTACACGCTTGACCAACTCAGCAACAAGGGAAGCCTTCCAATCAGTCCAGGCAGCACGACCAGTTGCTTCGCCATCGGCAATGCTCAGCGCATGAAGAAGTTCTAGGACTTGAAGGTTTGGAATAACTTCCACGACTGAGGCAATGGTTGCAGGATCATCAAGATCACGACGTGTGGCAGTCGCTGATAGTAAAAGGTGATGCTTAACCAACAATTTAATAGTCTCGACATCTTCTTGTGAAAACCCTACGCGCTGAGCAAGTGGTTCAATGAGGCGAACTCCACGTTCAGAGTGATCCTCTTCAGTACCTTTACCGATGTCATGGAAGAGCGCGCTAAAGAGAAGTATGTCTGGTCGATGCACTTGTCGCGTGAGTGCCGCAGCATGAACTGCGGTCTCGACCATATGTCGATCAACCGTGTGGCGATGCAAGACATTGCGTTGTGGAAGTGAGCGAACGGCTTTCCATTCGGGAATCCAGTGAAAAATGATCTCTTCTTGATCGAGAGCTTCAAAGATTTGCACCATGGCAGACCCTGCACCGATGAGAGAAATCAGATTTTCTCGAGCATCGCGGGGCCATGGATTAGGCAGTTGGCCGATCCCACTGCTTAAGCTCTTGGAGAGTTGCTCAAGTGAATCCATTGAGATTGGAAGTCCCAGCTGCGCTGCCGATGCAGCTGCGCGCAGACCGATGACAGGATCGAGAGAGAAGTCAGCGTCAACGTTAATGACTACCTCTTTATTTGAAATAGAGATATCTCGTGAGAGCGAAGTCGATCGAACTTTTTTAAGGAAGCGCCCTGCGCCATCTTTGCCCTTATGTGCCAATCGATACCAGGTTGAATCTAATAAGTAATCAACTGAACGCGCAGCTTGTGCGACATCGCTCATGAGCGCATCGGCATCTACATAACCAAGATGCTCGGCGACTTTATCCTGCTCTTGAAAGAGGAGGCGGTCTTTATCGCGACCGCTGACTATATGAAGCGCTTCTCGTACATTGGCGAGGATTGATTCGGCAACGCTAATTCGTTCGATTGGAACTGCAATTGCTGAAGATTTATGAACTGCACGAAGCGAGGTGATATCCCGTAGACCGCCACGAGCTTCTTTCAAATCAGGTTCGAGAAGGTAGGCAAGTTCACCGATTCGCTTGTGGCGTTCAGCAAGTGACTCTTCTAGCTCTTGTAATCGAGATTTAGAGTTTCTGCGCCATGATTCAAGGGCGTCAACTTGAACTGCTGCAACTAGGTCTGCATTTCCACATACGAGACGGATATCAAGAAGGCCCATCGCTACCTTCAAATCAGATTCAGCGGTATCGCGCATCTCAGAACGTGTGCGCACGGAATGATCAATCTTTATCTTCTTATCCCATAAAGGATAGAGAATTCTATTTACGAGTTCTGAAAGCTCTTTATCATCCAGTGTTCCAGTGTGAATAATGACAATATCTAAATCCGAACCTGGAGATAGTTCGCCGCGGCCGAAACCTCCGACCGCGGCGATAGCTACCTCTTGCGGATTGGCGTTACTCTCTTTGAAGAGAGAGGAAAGAAGCAGATCACCCTCGTTTGATCTATTGCGTCTTTCCCGTGTCCCCATATCGCCAATCTTACGTTGTAGGCACTACTTAGATAGCGTCAGGTCCTTTTTCGCCCGTGCGTACACGAACGACCTGCTCTACCGGAGTAGTCCATACCTTTCCATCGCCGATTGATCCTGTTGACGCTGCTTTAACGATGACATCTACTACTGATGCTGCATCCTTATCGTCGACAAGAACTTCGAGACGAACTTTTGGAACAAGGTCAACGGTGTATTCAGCACCGCGATAAACCTCAGTATGTCCGCGCTGGCGACCAAAACCACTGGCCTCAGAGACTGTCATACCTGTGATGCCTGCAGCTTGCAGAGCATCCTTTACTTCATCTAACTTAAACGGTTTGAGAATTGCGGTAATCAACTTCATAGTGATGCACCTCCACGTGATGAGCTAGCGAGTTCATAAGCAGATTCAGCATGTTCCTTGAGGTCGATGCCTTCAATTTCAACTTCACGTGAAACACGGAAGCCCATTGTCTTTTCAATCGCAAAACCAATGATGAGCGTTGCGATGAATGAGTATCCGGCAACAAGTCCTACACCGAGTGCTTGCTTTCCAAGGAGCTCTGTTCCGCCACCGTAGAAGATTCCGTCTAGGCCGATGCTGTTAACAACATGGGTTCCGAAGAATCCGATTGAAAGTGAGCCCCAGATTCCACCAACAAGGTGAACTCCAACGACATCGAGTGAATCATCGAAACCGAACTTGTACTTGAGTCCCACTGCCAAGGAGCAGAGGATTCCTGCAATAAATCCGATTACAACCGCGGCCCAAGGAGCCACGAATGCACATGCAGGTGTAATCGCTACAAGACCAGCTACCGCGCCAGAAGCTGCGCCGAGTGATGTTGCATGTCCGTTGCGAACTTTCTCAACGAGTAACCAACCAAGTACTGCGCCAGCTGTTGCAACTTGAGTGTTCATAAATGCAAGACCAGCAATTCCGTTTGCAGCAAGCGCTGATCCCGCGTTAAAGCCAAACCATCCAAACCACAAGAGTCCTGAACCAAGCATGACTAGTGGCAATGAGTGTGGACGCATTGACTCTTTGCGCCATCCGATGCGCTTACCGAGAACTATTGCGAGTGCAAGACCTGCAGCACCAGCGTTAATGTGAACAGCAGTTCCACCAGCGAAATCTTCGAGACCCTTGCCAGCAAGGTAGCCAGTACTTGTCACTGTGTCGCCAACCTTATTGCCGAATGCAAATACCCAGTGTGCAACTGGGAAGTAAACAACTGTTGACCAGATTGCTACAAAGATTGCCCAAGCAGAGAACTTTGCGCGATCTGCAATAGCACCCGAGATAAGAGCTGGAGTAATGACAGCAAACATCAACTGAAATGCAGCAAATACAAGAACTGGGATTGGGTAGACGCCACCATTGTTGGTGAGATCGTTGACCATTCCACCAAGACCGCTAAAACCGATTCCACCATACCAAGGTGAATCTGCTGAGTGGCCAAATGCCAATTCAAATCCGTAAATAACCCAGAGCACGCTAACGATTCCGATGGTGACCATCGACATCATCATCATGTTGAGAACGCTTTTAGTGCGAACCATTCCGCCGTAGAAGAATGCCAAACCAGGAGTCATGAGAAGTACTAGTGCAGTACTCGCCAACATCCACGCGGTATCACCGCCGTTAAGAACTACGTCTTCCATATCTAATCCATTTCCAAAGATGAGGGACACTCGTCGTTGAGATGGCGTAAAGATGCATGAACTGGGTTACGCGCAGTGGATTGACAGGTTAAGACGGGGTCACAAAATGGCCCCTTGTGTTACAAGTGGGTTACGCGAGCAGGCCCTCTATGTAGGTAGCTGGCTCAAAAGGAGCAAAATCACCGGCCGACTCCCCTGTTCCGATGAATTTAATCGGAATATCAAGCGCGCTCTCGATTGCCAAGGCAACGCCACCACGGGCGCTTCCATCCAACTTGGTCACGATGAGTCCCGTGACCTCGACTGCTTCGCTAAAAATTTTTGCCTGAGCCAGACCATTCTGACCGGTGGTTCCATCGATGACTAAGAGAACTTCTGCAAGTGGCGCTCCCTTTTCAATCACGCGTTTTACTTTTCCAAGCTCAGCCATGAGATCACTCTTATTATGAAGACGTCCAGCAGTATCGACGATGAGATATTTGCTCTTCAATTCAACTGCGCGCTTGACGCTATCGAAGGCAACCGATGCCGGTTCGGCACCTTCTTTGCCAGCAATTACTTCAACGCCGATGCGTTGACCCCAAGTGCTCAGTTGATCAACCGCTGCTGCGCGGAAAGTATCTGCAGCTGCCAGAGTGACAGAATCACCGCCTTCATGAAGCAGCGTTGCCAGCTTTGCTACTGATGTCGTTTTCCCAGTTCCATTAACGCCCACAACCATAATTACATTTGTTGGAAGGGCGCTGCTGAGTGAGCGATCTTTTGATGAGAGTTTTGAATTAAGAATCTCTTTGATCGCACCTTCGGCATCATCGCCACGCATCTTCTTTGCAGCAGCAAGAAGTTCGGTGACCAAGGTAGGACCTAAATCAGATGCAAGTAGTTCAACTTCAATCTCATTCCAGTCGAGAGCTGAAGCCGTAGATGTTCCGCGAACCTTTGCGATGAGGCGATTAAAGAGACCCATGACGTGCCCTGAAGAAGCTAGGCGGTTTCGGATTCGCGAAGACGTTGAGAGATAACTTCAGTGACGCCATCTCCGCGCATCGTGACTCCATAGAGCGCATCGGCAATCTCCATAGTGCGCTTCTGGTGGGTAATGATGATGAGCTGTGAACTTTCGCGAAGTTCTTCAAGAATTGTGAGCAAGCGACCAAGGTTGACATCATCGAGCGCTGCTTCAACTTCGTCGAGTACGTAGAACGGACTTGGACGAGATTTAAAGATCGCAACCAACATCGCAACTGCTGTTAGTGATTTCTCTCCACCTGAAAGAAGTGAGAGGCGCTTGACGCGCTTTCCTGGTGGGCGCGCTTCAACATCTACGCCGGTATTGAGAAGGTCATCTGGGTTGGTGAGGAAGAGACGTCCATCTCCGCCTGGGAAGAGGCGGGCGAAAATATCTTTAAAGTGTTCAGCGACTTCTTCATACGCCTCCATAAAGATCTGCTGCACTCGGTCATCAACTTCCTTGATGATGTCGAGGAGATCTTTCTTGGTGCGCTTCAAGTCTTCAAGTTGTTCAGCTAAGAACTTCAAGCGCTCTTCAAGTGCGTTGTACTCTTCAAGAGCAAGTGGGTTAATTTTTCCAAGAAGTGTGAGGGATCGTTCGGTCGCAGCAAGGCGTTTTTCCTGTTGATCGCGACGATAAGGAATAAGCTCAGTGGCAACAATTTCGCCATCTTCAGTCTCAATAAAGGTTGGTACATCCTTATCTGGACCGTATTCAGAGATAAGAGTTGGAATATCAATACCGAGCTCTTCGACTGCCTTTGTCTGAAGTGCTTCAACGCGCATACGTTGTTCAGCACGTGCGATCTCGTCACGGTGCACACTTGAAGTGAGCTGATCGAGTTCCTGGGTAAGTTCGCGATTGCGAGCACGAACGGTAAGAGTTTCTCCTTCACGCTCTGTGCGCGCATTCTCAAGTCGAGAACGTTCTGTTTGTGCCTTTGCGATAGAGCGTTCGATGTGAATGAGAGCTTCGTATGCAGCTTCAGCGATAGCTTGGGAAATCACTGCTCCTCGTGCACGTGCTCCACGGCGAGAAACTGCGCGTTCGGATGCTTCACGTTCAGCTTTTGCAGACTCTTCCAGCGCTAATGCGCGAGCTGCGATGGATGCGACGCGTTCTTCCGATGTACGTACTGCGAGGCGGGCTTCAACTTCAGTGGTACGAGCATTAGACACATCATTACGGAGGGATTCAGCGCGAGCATGATCAGGCTCTGCAATTTCGCCATGGTTCTGCATCTGATGTGAAGCAATAGAAAGTTCGTTCTCATCGCGCGACTTTGCCGCTGTAGCTTCATTGATAGCCGTAGTCAGGCGATCAACTTCAGCTGTCGCTGACTTGATGTTCTGGCCAGATACAGCGAGTTGCTCGGTGAGTGCTGCAATACGCGCATCTGATTCATTGAGCTTCGATAGCGCAGCATCAAATGCCGATTGTTTAGCATCCACATCAGTAGCAGCCGTAGAGATTTCAAATTTAAGGCGATCGCACTTGTGATTGAGATCCTCAAGCTTCTTCGCTAAATCATCAACAAGGGCTTTGATTTCGATAAGAGAGGTAGAGGATGCAGAACCACCTCGGGCACGATGCGAAGTGATGACATCGCCATCTTTAGTTACTACCGTGACATGTGGGTGCTGACGAAGAATCGACTCAGCAGCGCGTGCATTATCTGCAACTACTGTTGTTGCAAGGAGTGAAGCCAGAAGTTCAGAGATTTCCGAAGAACGAACGTGAGTGAGGAGCGAAGTCTGACCTGAAGGTGTTTCTCCACCTGCACGTTGTCCTGGTTCGTAGACCAATACATCGGCTTGACCTAAGTTTTCGCTGCGCAAAGTAGTGAGAGCGCTTACGGCAGATGAAAGATCCTTCACAACAACTGCATCTGCAAGAGAGCCTAGAGCTGCAGCGGTTGCTGCCTCCCAGCCAGAATCAATCTGAATGAGCGACGCGATACTTCCGAGAATCTGAACGCCGCGAGAATCGCGAATAAGTGCGGCAGCCCCGTCGCGAGAATCTGACGTTAAACGCATTGCTTCGAGCTTGGATTCTGTTGCGTTGCGTTCACGATCTGCTGCGCGCTCTGCTTCAACTAACTCAAGGTGAGTTTTCTTTGCTGCATCAAGTGAGTTCTTGGTCTGTTCAAATTGTGAATCGAGACCTTGTTCGCCAGCATCGGCGTTGCCGATCTCCATCTCAAATTTTGCGTAATCTCCCTTAGCGACATCAACACGTGACTGCGCTTCTGAGCGCGCTGCTTCGAGACGATTAATTTCTTCGGTAATCGCTTCAAGGCGCGCTGCAAGGGATTTGATATGACCTTCTTGTCGAGCAGTACCTTCGCGTTGATCGGCGATAGCGCGCATAGCTGCTGCAATAGTGTCTTCTTCAGCTTTGAGTGCAGCCTCTGATGTCGCAAGTGCTGCTGTTGATGCAGCAAGTAAGTTCTGCGCCTCGACTACTGCGCCACGTAGCTGTGCCTCTTCTTGACGAAGAGTTGCAGCTTCTTGATCAAGAGCTTCTGGGTCTCTTCCTGCACTGCGCGCTTCTTCGGCTTCTTCTGCAAGGAATCGTGAGCGCTCTTGTGCAAGAGATTGAGTACCGCGGAACTTTTCGCGAAGCGCGCTGAGTGAATAGAAGTTCTCCTGCGCCTTGATGAGAAGTGGGCTCTCAAAGGCAGATTGCGCATCGAGTTCTTCTTCGCGACGACGGAACTTATCGAGTTCGCCTTCGACCTGCGCACGACGTTCGCGAAGTGCGTTCTCGTCTGCAACTTCAGCATCAAGAGTCTTTGACAGAGAGATGTAATCGTCGGCTAGGAGACGAAGTTTGGCATCGCGCAGATCGGCTTGAATAGTTGCGGCCTTCTTTGCAACTTCGGCTTGTTTGCCAAGTGGGCGAAGCTGACGACGAAGTTCAACGGTGAGGTCGTTGACGCGAGCAAGGTTTGCCTGCATCGAATCGAGCTTGCGAATTGCCTTCTCTTTACGCTTACGGTGCTTAAGTACTCCGGCAGCTTCTTCGATAAACCCGCGACGTTCTTCGGGGGTAGCCATCAAGATCGCATCGAGCTGACCTTGGCCAACGATCACGTGCATCTCGCGACCAATACCTGAATCGCTTAAGAGTTCTTGGATATCAAGAAGGCGTGAAGCTTCGCCATTGATCTGATATTCGCTCTGTCCGTTACGGAAGAGAATGCGCGAGATTGTTACTTCGGTGTAATCGATAGGGAGTGCGCCATCGGTGTTATCAATGGTGACTGCAACTTCTGCACGTCCGAGTGGTGCACGTCCTGATGTTCCGGCGAAGATGACATCTTCCATCTTTCCGCCGCGCAGTGACTTTGCGCCCTGCTCGCCCATAACCCACGTAAGCGCATCCACAACGTTTGATTTTCCAGAACCGTTAGGACCGACCACGCAGGTGATTCCAGGTTCGAGACGAAGAGTGGTCGCCGAAGCAAAGGATTTAAATCCTTTGAGGGTCAAGCTCTTCAAATACACGCGGTAAACCTACCGTTGTGTGCCTCATTGGTATAAAAGCGACTCGGTTCAAGTTCTACTTGAGGGTTTAACGTTTCTAAGGAAAGTGTTGCCTTTATGCAGGCTGTTGTTGCGAAAGAATTTCAAAAGCGGTGCGTGCTGCAGATTGTTCTGCTTCTCGCTTGCTCTTTCCTAGGCCTTCAGCGATAGCTTCTCCTGAAACCATTGCTACAGCGGTGAAACTCTTATCGTGATCTGGACCAGTTTCGGTCACCACGTATTCAGGTGAACCTTTTCCAAGTGATGCAACAAGTTCTTGAAGAGCCGTCTTTCCATCAAGACCTGCTCCCTTTGCCATCGCACTTTCGAGGGTATCTGCAATTAATCGTTGAACGACTTCAGTGCATTGGGCGAAACCGCGCTCGAGGTAGATGGCACCAATTAAGGCTTCAAGCGCATCGGCAAGGAGTGAGTTTTTATCGCGACCATTGGTTACTTCTTCACCTTTACCAAGGCGGATATAGCTTCCGAGGTCGAGTGTGCGCGCAATATCTGCGAGCGCGCGCATATTGACTATGCCTGATCGCAGCGGTGAGAGACGACTTTCGTCGAGGTCAGGATATTTAAGGTAAAGCTCTTCAGTAACAATCAGACCTAGGACTGAATCACCTAAAAATTCAAGGCGTTCATTGGTAGTTGTTATTCCTGTTTCATACGCAAAAGAGCGATGGGTAAAAGCTAACTCGAGCAGTTCAGGAGAAAGTTCAACGCCTAATTGCTCAAGAAGTTTTGAGAACAGATCAGACCTCGA
>JACCDO011359042.1_pt1 | contig 10566 bp, 6 predicted proteins | sample 7446101 | NCBI WGS metagenome assembly JACCDO01 (sample SAMN15323440, study PRJNA562643) | freshwater metagenome | isolation source: river surface water | place: USA:Blue River Watershed | collected 2017-08-16
CGGGTCGCTTCGCGTAGCGTGCGGAGCCCTCGTCGCGACCCGCCGATGCACGAACCGACTCCAGCGCCCGCCCCCGCCGCAGCGATCGCTCCCCCAGTGGCAAAAAGGCCACGCCGACTCGCCGCGTTCGCCGCAGCGGCTGCGTGCCTGTTGCTCGCGCATTGCGTGAGCGGGCCGCCGCCGCGCGAGGGCGACGAGATCGTCGCGGCGGGGCGCATGTTTCATGTCGGGGCGCCCGTCGTGCTGTGGCATGACGAGGGCGGCTACGACGCATACCAGACGAAGAAGCGCTTCAAGACCGACGAGCCACCGGATGGACAACTGCGCTACCGCAAGGTGCGCGCGGACCTGCCGACCGAACTCGAACGCAGCGTCACGGCGCGCGGTTGGAAGCTCGACGAACTGCGTTCGGTCGTGCACCTCTTCGTGTTGCACTTCGACGTCGCGGGCACTTCGCGCCAGTGCTTCAAGATCCTGCAGGACGTGCGCAACCTGTCGGTGCACTTCATGCTCGACACGGACGGCACGATCTACCAAACGCTCGACTTGCAAGAACAGGCGCACCACGCGACCTACGCCAACAAGGCGTCGATCGGCGTCGAGATCGCGCATCCCGGCTCGTATCCGCGTGCGCGCCACCCCGACATGATGCGGTGGTACGAGCAGGACGAAGTCGGCTGGCGCATGAAGTTCCCTGCGTTCCTCGGCGAGACGGGGCTGCGCACGCAGGGCTTCGTGCCGCGGCCCGCGCGGCCCGACATCGTGTCGGGCCAGATCCACGGCAAGGAGCAGTGGCAGTTCGACTTCACCGAGGAGCAGTATCGCGCGCTCGCAAGGCTGTGCGCAGCGCTGCACCGCGTGTTCCCGCGCATCCAACTCGATGCGCCGCGTGGCAAAGATGGCGCAGTGCTGATGACCAACATGCCCGAAGAACAGCTCATGCAGTTCGACGGCATCGTCGGCCACTACCACGTGCAGAAGAACAAGACGGACCCGGGCCCCGCGTTCCAGTGGGAACGCGTGCTGCGCGAAGCGCGCGAACTGAGCCAGTAGCAACCGACGTGCTCGTTGCGCGCGCATCGCGCTGCGGCGATCACCTGCGCTTCATCGACGCTTCGCTCACCGTCGTCGACACGTCCCACTTCGGCGACGCGACGTTGTAGTGCTGGTAGACCTGATGGCGCAGCGTGTCGCCGGGTTGCTTGCCGTCGCGCGTCGCGAGGTACTCAGGCGAGTTCTCCACGAGGCTCTCCTTCATCGCAGTCGCGACCTTGACGTCGCCTTCCTTGCACGAGAGCCGCAGCATCGCGTACGGCAACAGCTTCACCTTGGCCTCGACGCTCACCGCAGCAAACGCCGCCTCGTGACTGCCGTCGGCCTTGAACCACACGGTCTCCAACTGCAGCGGCGAGGGCATTGGCTCCTTCTTGTCCTTCATGGCCTTGTTCGCGACGTCGAACTCGTCGCCTGGCATGCAGCACGCGATCTGCTTGCCGCAGATCTCGCTCAGCAAGAACGCACGCCGCTCGCCGGGCTCCTTGCCCACGAGCACATGCTCCTGCTTGACGAAGTGGGGCAATGCCTCGACTTGCTTGTCATCGAGCTCGGTGATGAGCGCAGAACGTCCCGCGTCCCAACGCACCTTGTGCATCGACAACAGCCGCGTCTTCGCAAACGCGCTGCCTGGCTTGGGCTCGACGACGAGCGACTCGAAGCGCCCCATCGCAGCTTCGACGACGAAGTCGCGCACAACGCCGACTTCTTCGAGCTTCTCGTTCTCGCCTTTCTTCGGCGCGACCATGTGCCACAGGCTCGCGTTGAGCAGCGGTTTGGCGGAGAGCAAGACCGGATCTGGCGCGTTCTCGCTGGCTTCGAGCAGCGAACCGGCCGCGGACGGCTCTTGGGCGATCAGCAAGATCGGCGGGAACGTGGCGAACACGACGACGGCGAACGTGGAACGGACGATGCGCATGACGGAATCTCGGGGTTGGGCCGCACCATCGCGGCGGGCCGCCGTTTTGGGCTGCGCACATGCAACGCGCAGCGGGCTGCGAAGCCGCCTCGCCACGAGCAGCGGTCGCATGCGACAACCGACGAATGCGCACGCGCCTTGACGGACGCGGCGGCAAGCCGATCGTTGCGCACGTGCACGACGAAGCCGCCTTTGTGATCCGACCGATCCAGACCGCCGACAATGCCGCGATGGCCGCGATCGTGATTGGCGTGCTCACGGAGCACGGTTGCACGGGAATCGGATTTGCGCTGCACGACGCCGAGACGCGCGCGTTGGCAGAGGCCTACGCGGCGCCCGATTCGCGCTACTTCGTTCTCGAACACAACGGCGTGGTCGTAGGCGGCGGCGGCTTTGGTCGACTCGCGGGATCCTCGATAGCCGACGCGACGTGCGAGCTACGCAAGATGTACTTCTTGCCGGTTGCGCGTGGCAAAGGGCTCGGCGCTCGACTGCTGCGTCGCTTGCTCGCCGAGATGCGCGCATGCGGCTACCGACGCTGCTATTTGGAGACCGCAAGCCCGATGCAAAAGGCTCAGGCGCTGTATCGCCGCGAGGGCTTCGTGGAACAGAAATGCGCAGAAGGGACCACCGGCCACCACGCATGCGATCGGTTCTTCGCGCGCGATCTTTGAGCATCCCACGTTGCCGCAGCGTCGCCGCGACGTCGCTGGCATCGGAACTTCCGTAGCCCGCCCCATCGCATCGACTAGTCCCTCTCGGAACGCCCGCAAGACGGCGGCGGCGGACTGCCGAAGAACCCGCCATACCGGGTTTTCCTGCATCGCCGATGGACTGGCTCAACAACACCTACGGGGCGCTGTCTTCAGCGCCATCCTGGCTTGCATATCCTGCAGCTCTGCTGCTCGTGCTGCTGCCGATCTACTCCGGCGCGCGCTTGTGGCAGTTCGCCGCGGTGACCGCAGCGACGCTGTGGCTCCTTGGCGCGCCTGTCTGGCTCGCGGTTGCGGTGATGGCGCCGCTCGCGTTCTTCCTCGTGACGCCGCTGCGCCGCGTGCTCAGCGCGCGCGTGCTGAAGCTCATGCGCGATGGCGGCTTCTTGCCGCAGATCAGCGAGACGGAGCGCACGGCGATCGCGGCAGGCTCGGTGTGGCTCGACGGCGAACTGTTCTCGGGCAAGCCCAACCTCGAGCGACTTGCGTCGGCCGACTACCCGGATCTGAGCAAGGAAGAGAAGGCGTTCCTCGATGGCCCGGTCGCGCGCGTCTGCGAGATGACGGACGACTGGGAAGTGTCGCAGCAGCGCGACCTGCCGCCTGAGGTGTGGAGCTATCTCAAGCGCGAGCGCTTCTTCGGCATGATCATCCCGAAGGAATACGACGGGCTTGGCCTGTCGGCGTCGTGCAACAGCGCCGTCGTGACGAAGCTCACGTCGCGCTCGTTGCCGCTCGCGATCACGGTGATGGTCCCCAACTCGCTCGGCCCGGCCGAACTGTTGATTCACTACGGCACCGAAGCGCAGAAGGACCGCTGGCTGCCCGCGCTCGCGCGCGGCGAAGAGATCCCGTGCTTTGCGCTCACCGAGCCCAACGCGGGTTCGGACGCAGGCGCGATCTCGAGCCACGGCGTCGTGTTCCGCGGTGAAGACGGCCGCTTGATGGTCCGCCTCAACTGGAACAAGCGCTACATCACGCTGGCCGCGGTCTCGACCGTTCTCGGCCTCGCGTTCCAACTTCACGACCCCGAGAACCTGCTCGGCAAGGGCCCGTTCCTCGGCATCACGTGCGCGCTGATCCCGACCTCGACGCAAGGCGTCGTGCTCGGCCGTCGCCACGACCCGCTCGGCGTGCCGTTCTACAACTGCCCGACCAGCGGCAAGGACGTCGTCGTTCCGCTCGAGGAAGCGGTCATCGGCGGCGCGCAAGGCGTCGGCCAAGGCTGGCGCATGCTGATGGAGTGCCTCGCGGCCGGCCGCGGCATCTCGCTGCCCGCGTGCAGCACTGGCGGATCGCAACTGACCGCGCGCGCCGTCGGCGCGTATGCAGCGGTGCGCAGCCAGTTCGGCCTGCCGATCGGCAAGTTCGAAGGCATCGAAGAGCCGCTCGCGCGCATCGCGGGCTTCAACTACATCCTCGAGGCCGCGCGTCGCTACACGTGCGGCGCGCTCGACCAGGGCCAGAAGCCCGCGGTCGTGACCGCGATGATGAAGTACAACACGACCGAGATGTGGCGTCAGGTCGTCAATGACGGCATGGACGTCATGGCCGGCGCCGCGATCTCGCGCGGCCCGCGCAACCTGATGGCCAACGCCTACACGGGCACGCCGATCTGCATCACGGTCGAAGGCGCGAACATCCTCACGCGCACGCTGATGATCTTCGGTCAGGGCGCCATTCGCTGCCACCCGTACGCCTACAAGGAGATTGAGGCGCTCGGCAACAACGACGTGAAGGCGTTCGACAAGAACCTCTGGGGCCACATCGGCCACGTCGCGCGCAACGGCGTGCGCGCGGCCGTGCTCGGCCTCACGCGCGGCGCAATCGCGCACTCGCCCGTTGGCGGACCCGCGAAGCCGTACTGGAAGAAGCTGAGCTGGTGCTCGGCCAAGTTCGCGTTCTGGGCGGATGCCGCGATGGGCACGCTCGGCGGCAACTTGAAGCGCAAGGAGAAGATCACCGGCCGCTTCGCGGATGCGTTCAGCTGGATGTACATCGGCGCCGCGGTGCTGCGCCGCTTTGAAGCCGAAGGCCGCAAGCAAGAGGACCTGCCGCTCCTGCAATGGAGCATGGACTACGCGTTCGCGCGCATCCAACAGGCCTTCGATGGGCTGTTCGAGAACTTGCAGGTGCCGGGCCTCACGTGGGCTCTGCGCGGCCCGCTCGCGTGGCTGTCGCGCCTCAACTCGATCGGCTCGATGCCCAACGACCGCATCGGCGGCAAGGTCGCGCGCACGCTGCTGCAACCGTCCGAGCAACGCGATCGCCTGACGCCCGCGATGCACATTCCGGCATCGTCGACCTCGGCGCTCGGTCGCCTCGAGCGCGCGCTGCAGTTGTCGATCGACGTCGAACCGGTGCTCAAGAAGCTCAAGGACGGCGTGAAGTCCGGCCGCCTGCCGAAGGCGCGCCCCGAGCAATTGCTCGATCGCGCGTGCGAGATCGGCTTGCTGACGGACGAAGAGCGCAAGCTCGCGCGCGAAGCTGAGGCGGCACGCGCCGAGGCCGTCGCGGTCGACTCCTTCACGCTTGAGGAATACAAGCAGACGGCAGTCGCGCCGGCTGCTGGCGGCATGACAGTCTGCGCGCGCGGCTAACAGGCGCGCTAGATCACGTGACGAGCGAGCCGTGCCGCTGCGAAGCGGGACGGCTCGCTGTGTTTTGGGCCTAGCCACATCGCAGCGCCGCGCCGTTTGGGGCGCCAATGCGCGCCTTTTCCACCCCGGCATTGGGGCGCAACGGCTAGCCCCGATAGCCTGCTGCCCGTCTGGGCGTTGCGCCCAACCACCGATGCTCCTCTTCGTCCTCTCCGTCTGCTTCGCGCTCGTCGTTTCGTTCGTTTGCTCGCTGTCCGAGGCGACGCTGCTCAGCGTCACTCCGGCGAGAGTCGAAGCCATCGCCAAGAAGGGGCGCCGCGCAGGGCACATCCTCCGCCGCTTCAAGGCACAGCCAGACCGCCCGATCGCGGCGATCCTGGTGCTCAACACGATCGCGAACACCGCCGGCGCAGCAGTCGCTGGCGCGAGCTTTGGCGACGCGTTCCCGGGCACGGAAGAGATGTGGTTCGTTGCGACGTTCACGGTGACGGTGCTGCTGTTCACCGAGATCACGCCGAAGACCATCGGCGTCGTGCACGCCAACACGCTTGCCGTGCCCGTTGCGCACCTCGTCGAGGCGATGGTGCTGCTGCTGCGGCCGTTCCTCGCAGTGACCCGGCTGCTGTCGCGGCTCGTGGGCCAGAGCAAGGGCTCGCATGAACACTCGCTCGAAGAGATCCGCCTGCTCGCGACGGCGGGCCACGCGCAAGGCGCGTTCGGTTCGCTCACCGCAGACATCATCGCCAATGCGACGCGACTGCGCGATCGGCGCGTGCGCGACGTGATGGTGCCTCGTCACCGGGTTGCGTTCTTGTCCGGAATGGAGCCTCTGCCCAAGACGCTTGAGACGTTGCAGCGCACGGGCCACAGCCGATTCCCGTTCACGCCGACTGGCGACCTCGACGGCAGCAAGGGCGTTGTCCTAACCAAGGAACTGCTGTTCCACCTTCGCACGCACACCGAGCCGGATTGGGAAGAGCTCTTGGTGCCACTGCTGTTCGTGCCCGAGACGCAAAAGCTCAACCACTTGCTCCGCAGCATGCAGAAGGAACAGCGTCACATGGCGCTCGTCGTCGACGAGTATGGCGCGATCCAAGGCATCGTGACGCTCGAAGACGTGCTCGAGGAGATTGTCGGAGAGATCCAAGACGAACTCGACGCCGATGAAACGCAGCTCGTATCGCGACCCGATGGATCGATGCTGTGCCGTGGGCAAGCAGAAGCGCGCAAGGTGTTCGAGAAGCTCGGGCTCCACGACGTGGAGACGGAGAGCACGACGGTGTCCGGCTTCTTGGGCGAGCAACTCGGCGACGTGCCGTGGGCCGGCGCGGAGATCGACTTCCGCGGGTTCCGCTTCATCGTGACCAAGGCCAATAACCGACGAGCCGAGCGCGTGCGCATTCTGCCGCTGCCCGAAGAGGCAGCAGACGCCACGGAGACCGCGGAGTGAGCGCAGGGAAGGCCGCTGCACTCGTGCGATCGAAGGCCGGCTGGTCGCTCCACGATCCATCCGTGCGCGCGTTCGCGGCGGCGTTCTTGCCGTTCTTCGCGGCGCTGCTGTTGTTGGCAGTGCCGGTTGGCGGCAGTTCGCGCTCGTGGCCGATCACGGAGATCCTGGAGGCAATCCGACAAGTCGAAAGCGGCGGTCGCGACAACCCGCCGGATGGCGACGATGGACGCGCGATCGGTCCGTACCAGATCCACTTCGTCTATTGGCTCGACGCCCAAGGTGGCGATCCAAGTCTCGGCGGGACCTATGAGGACTGCCGCAATCGCGCCTATGCCGAGCGCGTGATCCTCGCCTACATGCGTCGCTATGCAGCGGACGCGCTATTGCGCGGCGACGCCGAGACGATTGCGCGCGTTCACAACGGCGGGCCTATGGGCCCCGGCAAGGACGCAACACTCGGTTATTGGCAGCGAGTGCTGCGCCACCTCTGAACCGCTGCACACAAATGCAGAACGCCGCGCCCATCAGGACGCGGCGTTCTCGTTGCGATGCGCAGCCTTGGCGCTCGTTCCTGAGCGTTGGACAGCGCGGCCGGAGGAATGAAGCCGACCGCTGGAGACTAGGAGCAGAGCGCTGCGGCTAGCGCGCGCAGGTCAGAACGAGAACACGTTGCGCCACGTCGCGAAGGCGGGCGCCGGCCACGTGAGGCCGTTGTGCACATCGCCCGTCTGCAGATCGACGCCCGTGAGTCCGACCGGCAGTTGGAACCACGTGTTCGTGCCCGTCGCCGGAGCGCGGCGGTGGTCGATCGTGAGCAACAGCGCGTCGAGCGGCAGGCACAGGAAGCCGCGGTCGCCCGCGTTGAAGTTGTAGCCAGCCGTCTGCCCTTGGAAGTTCGCGAACATCCACACGTCATCGCCATCCTTGGCGCGCGACATCACCGTGATGCCGTCCGCAGCGACGTAGAGCGGCGGGATCACTTGGATGTCCAACGTAGCCGAGTAGTCGAAGCGGTCCCACGTGAAGATCGTGCTGCCGCCGCGCAACAGTTCGCCAGCCTGCGGGTGCAGGAGGCCACACAGCGTGTTGGTCGAGACTTCGCCGTCCGCGCCAAGGATGCCGAAGTAGAAGTCCGAACCGCGCACTTGGACGCTCGCCTGCGTGCCGTTCTCGACGACGTAGGTGTTCACGTCACCGAAGCCGGCGATCGAAGCCGTCGTCGTGCCGAGCTGCGCCGAGGCCGTCGGCGCATACGGCAACGTCGCGCAGGTCAGCGCGTAGTCGCCCCACGAGCCAAGGAACGGCGTGACCGCGACCCAGTAGGTGCCGGCGGGCAAGCTCATCGAGACACGGCCGTAGTAGTCCGTCGGGCCTGCAACAAGGCCATCTTCGACGTCGAGGATGTAGTCGAGGTCGCGATCGAGAAGCGCCACGTTGGTGTCGCCAATCGCGGCGGGCAGTGCATCGCCGGTCTCAAGCACGATGTGCGCAGCCTGAGCCAGATCCACGCGCGCAAGGCGCATCGACTCGTCGCCGAGGATCCAGTCCGTCGTGGCGCCAAGAGTCGACAGGTTGCCGAACGTCTTGGGCAGCGCATCGAACGTCATGCTGAACGGCGTGTCCGCGATGGCGCGCGCGTCCCACACGTAGGCGAAGTACTGGCCAGCGGGCAGGTCGATGTCGGCCGCGGCGTCGAAGATGCCCCAGTAGCTGTCATCGTTGGCGAAGACGATGCCGCCATCCGCGCGCTGGACGACGAGCGCCGTGTCGGCGCCGCCCGAAGCGACCTCGATGGCAACCGTGCTGTCCTGCACCGTGAACGAGAACACGTCGTGCGTAGCGCCGCTCGCGGGCAGTCGCGTCGTGCCGGCTGCGCCCGCGTTGGTCAACGTGATGACGTTCGCGTTGTCGCGCGTCGCGTGGATCTCATACGTGCCGCCGCCCGTACCGTTGTATCCCGACACTTCGAGGAAGTAGGTGCCAGCAGGCAAGAAGACGTTGATGCGCGACAGCGAGTTAGCGCCCGCGCCATTGTCGTCGAGGACGATCGCGTCGCCCTTGTGGTTGCGCAGCACGAGCCACGAGTCCGCGATCGGGAACGTGCCGGCTGCTTTCACCTCGAACGTGTAGAAGCCCGACTGCGCGGCGACATAGCGCCAGCAGTCGACGTCATTGAGCTCGGCGCAACTGCCGCTCGCGATTGGCCCCGTCATCTCGTCGGCCCACTGCCAGCCGTCGTTGCTCTCGTGCTCGACCGCGTTGTCGATCGAGAAGATCGGCAAGTTGCCGGTCGTCGGGCCCAGCGAAGGCTGGCGGAACAACGGCAGCATCTGCCGGTCCTTGCCCTGCAGTTGGCGCAGCGACTTCTTGAGCTGCAAGAGCTGCTGCGGGGTCTGCGCGAGCCCGGCCTGCGTGCCCTGTTCGATGACCTCTTCGAGGTTGGCCATGCGAATCTGTGGGTACTGAGATTGGATCCACGTGCTGGGATCCTGCGCCTGCGCAGTGCAGATGCCGGCAAAGAGGCCAGCGGCGGTAACGATGTGAGTCAACGACATGTGAGTCTCCGAGATAAGTCCAAGTGACCGGGAGTGAGGCCCAGCCAAGAAACGGGCAACCGAAGGTGAGTCCGCACCGTCGGCCCGTGTAGCATTGTTGCTCAGAATCAGGCTTTTGGGGACGTCGAGTCTCGCGCGCCGTTTGCGCAGCGGCGGATGGCGTGACGATGCGCTCCAATCGCTACTGCGCGCCGCACGAGCCCCCCGCGGCGAAGTCGCGACGCCATCGGTCCATGAGCGCGATCCAACGGCGCTCAGCATGCCCGCATTTCGGCCCAGAGCCTGCGATCGGAACTCGCGCTGGCGAGCGAGAAAGCGTGTCTCACATTTGGACCATTCGCCGCGTGCTCGCCCAGAGGCGGGTCGACGCAGTTCAACGGCCTGCGAGAACGCCGAGCAACGCAGCGACGGACAGCACGTCGAGTCGGTTGTGCTCGAGCACGCGATCGACGGGCCCGCGCCCGTCGCGGATCCACTGCAGGTAGGCAATCGGGGCTTCGCTGCCGGGCAGATCGCAATCGCGAACGAGGCCAAGCCGTCGCTCCTCCACTGTGCGCAGCTTGCAGTCGGGCAGTTCCTTCCCAAACGCGCGACGCGCCGCGTAGTAGAGATCGAGATGTCGGTCCGTGAGGATCGGTGCCGACATGCGATGCACCGCGAGCCGCGCCGCGATGCGATGGCGATCAAAGCTCTTGCCGACGAAGCTGACCGGCACGGGCCGTTCGCCGAGACGCTGCGCGACCGCTTGCAGCATTGCGGGCTCCTCGCCGAAGTCGCGCAAGAACAGTTGCTCTAGCACGAAGTCCGCGCCTTCGAACCAGCCGAGGCCGACCGTGAACACCATCGTGCCCGCGCCGCCCGAGAGTCCCGTGGTCTCGGTATCGAAGAACAAGCACTCCTCGGGGCGCAGCGTCGAGAAACGAGGGTCCTTCGCCCACTTCGCCAACAACTCGCCGTCGAGGTGCAATGCGCGCGCGAGTTCGCTGCGTCCATGCACGTGTCCCTTTGGATAACGCAACGTGCGACTCCAGTAGCTGCCCGCTGCGTTGGATAGCACTTGGCCCGGCGGCAACTCGACGCGAACGCGTGACTCGCGTTGCGAGGCCAAGCGCTGCTGAAGCATCGCGCGCAGTCCGCCGTTCGCCCCGCTCGCGCTCTCGGGCGCTGGGCTCTGCGGCGGCGTCGCGTCCGCAGGCTTGCGCAGCTCGGCCGCCTCGGTCGCGCGCTCGCTCGGCTGCTCGATGCCGCTTCGACCTTGCTGCGAACGCAGCATCGC
>JACCDO010325519.1_pt1 | contig 10565 bp, 9 predicted proteins | sample 7446101 | NCBI WGS metagenome assembly JACCDO01 (sample SAMN15323440, study PRJNA562643) | freshwater metagenome | isolation source: river surface water | place: USA:Blue River Watershed | collected 2017-08-16
CTGCCAACGCCGCCATCGTCAATCAACGTTATGTGTATGAGCGAAATAATTTTGGATTGATGACACATTCAGTCCCATTGTTTTTGGTCAATGGCAATCACGATGGCGAGTTGGGGTGGTTGCTCAACGGCTCAAACAATGTCCTACCCGTGTGGGCAACATCTGCCAGACAAACTTATTTTGCCAACCCAAAACCTGACGGTTTTTATCTGGGAGACACATTGAAAGATGCGCTAACGGGTGACCGAGCTTCCTGGTACGCGTGGCAGTGGGGCGATGCCTTGTTTGTGGTGCTAGATCCATATTGGAGCAGTCCTGCCCAGTCAAACAAAGATGGCTGGAATCTCACCCTGGGCGACCGTCAATACCAGTGGCTCAGCAAAACATTGGCAGACAGCCAAGCCAAGCACAAAATGGTTTTCATCCACAACCTGGTGGGTGGCTTGGATGGGCAGATGCGCGGCGGCATAGAGGCTGCGCCGTTTTTTGAATGGGGCGGTAAGAATTTAGATGGCAGTGCTGGTTTTGCTTCCCGACGACCGGGCTGGGAGCTGCCCATTCATGCATTGTTGGTCAAACACAAAGTGAAAGCTGTTTTTCACGGTCATGATCACTTGTATGCCAAGCAAGATTTAGACGGCATTGTTTACCAAGCCGTACCGCAACCCAGTGCCAAAAACTTCAGCAGTGGCGCAAGCATTGCCAAAGATTATCACTACAACTCTGGCGACATCCAAAGCAGTTCGGGACACTTGCGGATCAAAGTGTCGCCCACTCAAGTGTCGGCTGAATATGTGCGTTCGTGGTTGCCGTCGCAAGAAACATCAACACGCAAAAACCGTCAAGTTGATGCTTCTTGGTGATTTAAGTTCGCGATATGAACTTGCCAGGCCCATGAGTGACCGTGCTTCTATTTTCAAATGACCATACGCCATTGACCATGACCTTTTGAATGCCAACACACATTTCCACGGGTTGATCAAAGGTGGCTTTATCAGAAATGATTTCAGGGTCCAATAAAACCAAATCTGCAAACGAACCGACTTGAATGACGCCTCTGTCTTTGAGTCCAAAACGTTTGGCTGAAAGCCCGGTCATTTTATGTATCGCTTCTGGCAAATTGAAAAGCTTTTCATCTCGGGCGTAGTGACCTAGTACGCGAGCAAATGCGCCCCACAGCCGTGGGTGAGGGCGTTCATCATGTGGTAGACCATCGGATCCAATCATGGTGAAAGGGTGCTGCAACACACGCCGCACATCGGCTTCGTCCATCTGAAAATAGCAAGCCCCGCCGGGCATCAATTTCAGGCAAGCCTCTTGTTGGCTCAAATCCCATTGAGTGGCAATGTCCGACAAATAACGTCCCACCATTTCGGGATGTGGATCACTGCGTGTGATCAAAATTTGAATCACACCATCTACCAGGTCGGTCCGCAACAGGGTAGAACCTGCGTTGTAGGGGTACGCATCGAGCCCAATTTCTTGTGTCTTGGCCATTCGGTCTATCAAGGCCAAGGTTTCAATGGTGCGTCCCCAGTTTTTGGGGCCTGCGCATTTGTGATGTGACAGGATCCAAGGTGTACGTCCAGCCTTGGCAGTATCTGCTGCTTCATGCATGGCATCAATGATGCTGTCCATTTCCGAGCGCATGTGTGTGACATACACACCACCGTACTGCCCGACCACGCGTGTGAGGGCTTTCATTTCTTCTGCGTCAGCAGCACCTGCGGGTTGATAAAACAAACCGGAGGACAGACCCAACGCACCCTCTTGCATGGCTTGCGCCAAGTGTGCTGACATGGCTGAAACTTCGGATTCAGTAGCGGGTCGATTCAAGTTTGTCATGTTGGCTGCACGCAAGGTGGTATGACCCACCAGAGACGCTACATTGACGGACGGTTTGGCAGCTTCAACGGCCTTGGCGTAAGAGCTGAGGCTGGGGTATTTGAATTCGGTGGTGTGCAACAGGTCCAGGGGTGAAATGGGATTCTGCGTGACCCAAGGAACCAAAGACAAGCCGCAATTGCCGGTAATGACAGTGGTGACACCTTGCGACACTTTGGCCAGCATCTGAGGGTCGCGCAGAACCTGCGCATCGTCATGGGTGTGCACATCGATGAAGCCTGGCGCTAGGGTAAGGCCTTGGCAATTGACGATGTCATTCGCGCCGCTGGTCTTTGGATCAATGTGAGATGCAATTTGAGCAATGCGATCGTCACGAATCAAAACGTCACAAACCTGTGCAGGCGACCCAGTGCCATCGATCAGGCTGGCATTTTGCAGTAAACGTGTGTGCACTGGATTGCTTGCGTTTGCGTGTTGCATCAAGTGGGTTCTTTCTCTGCATGGGGCCAAGTCCAATGAATCCAAGGATGTTGATCAACGTCTTGACCATGTTGCTGCAAGACCTCACGGTATTGAGTCTGTAGTTCAATGGCCTTGGGCCCCAACTTTTGCAAGACCAAGATCATCAAGAGTTCAATCACCAAAAGGTGTGCAATGTAGGCTTCGGTTCCCACGCGCATCACGGCGTCGGGGGGCACCATGACATCAATCACCACATCCGCTATGTCAGCCAAAGGTGTGTGAGGCTGCGTGATGGCAATCACTTTGGCACCTTGTTGACGCGCAAACGTCACCGACTCTAAAAGGAAGGGCATGCGGCCCACGTGCGAAATGGCCACAGCAACGCCATGGATGCCCAAGGAGGCCGCAGAAATCAGTTGCTTGTGCGCATCATGTATTGCGTGAGCCGATTTGCCCAGACGAAAAAGTCGTCCTTGCAAATCGTCTGCCATGAACGCCGATGTGGTGCCAACTGAATAGCAATCAATGCGTGTGGCTTGTGCAATGAGATCAGCCGCTTCGTTGAGTGTGTTGGGGTTGAGTTGATGTTGCAATGCAGTGAGGGAGGCTGCTGTGCTGCCCAAAATCTTTTGGATGACGACTGCGCAATCATCTTCAAGGCTGACGGCTCGATGCACTGAGGACGTTCGTCCCAAATCTTGCGCCAGTGCCAATTTAAATTCACGGACACCTTCAAAGCCAAACTGCCTTGCGGTTCGCATGATGGTGGGCATGGAGACATGCGCTTGTGCGGCCAAAGCATCGACGCTCATTGTCAGTGCCTGTTCAGGATCTTTCAAAATCAAGGCAATGACCTGTTGCTGCGCACGTGGCAAAGCATTGGCCTTGGTTTTCAGTCGTTTGAGCAGCGAGGAAGCTACAGCGTTCATGATTTTAGAAATTTACAGAAATTGCATCGACCACGTTGAATTGCTCGTCGATCATTGGCATCCAGCGCCATTTGTCAAAAGTCGTACAAGGATGTGAAATACCACAGCCTACTAACTGTCCTAGTTGTGGCTGTTCATTGACAGGTGCTGAAGCGTCGAAGCGCAGATAGGCGTGTTGGTCGTTCAGAGCTTCTATGTGCCAATGCGCAGGCACACCCTGGGTACTTGTATCTCCTAAGTTGGCACGCCAAATGGCAACCGGTAAGTCCAAGTCGTAGGATACGTCGCGTTTGCCCATGGTGAGGAGGGCCAAGCCTGGCTCTGGGCAAGATTGCACGCTGCTGATGACTTCCAAGGCTGGCTTGAGGGTCTCGCGTAAGTTCAGTCGTTCTCCCACACACTGCAACATTTTTCGGTATTGCACATGGTCGTGGGTGAGGTAACAGCCTGAACGCAAAATGCCGCGTGCAGGTCGTTTCAAATGCGGCTTGAGATCCTTGGCCACCAAGTCAAAGATGGCTGATCCGCCAGCGGTCAGTAAGACTTCATCGTGCTCAAATAAATGCTCCGCTTCGCAAGCGATGGCCAGTTGCTGTAGGCGTGCCATCAGGGTTGCGACATGCGTTTGATCGTGCGCATGATTGCAAGTGGCCAATGCACCTTCGTAGGTTTCAACACCACACAGTTGAATATGGGGTGTCGCCTTGATGCATCTGGCCAATTCAAGCGCTTGCGTGTGGTCGCGACAACCGGTGCGTTTACCGTCAATGCCTAACTCAATCAAAACCGTGAAGTTGGCGTGCGAATCTCTGCTAGCCCGCCATTGTGCGATGGCTTCCATTTGCGCCATCGAGTCGACCAGGAAGTAAACACGCAATTCTGGGAAGGCCTCCAGGAGTGAGGCCAAAGCATCAAGGTCGGGCGCTTGGTAAACCTGGTTGGCAATGATGATGCGCTTCACCCCGTTGCGTGCTCCTAAGCTGGCTTGAAACACCGTGGCAAAACTGATGCCCCATGCGCCAGCGTCCAATTGCAGTTGGTACAACTCTGGTGACATGGTTGTTTTGCCGTGTGGGGCAATGTCCAGGCCGCGTTCTTTGCAAAAATTTTGCATCCAATGCAGGTTGTGCAGGAGGGCAGATTGGCGAATGATGGCCAGGGGAAAGGGCAGGTCACCCTTCAGGACTTGCCATTGCTGAGCTCCAGCATCTCTCAGATCGATGGGCGCCAAGTGGCCTGGAAAACCTTTGAAGGTGGCGTTAAGTTGGAGTGTCATGGGTTCTTAGATCTCATCAAGGCGTATGCATGCGGCAGCATGTTCAGGGCTCAAGTGTTTTAGTTCTGGCATGTGTTCAGCACATTGCGCAACGGCATGTGGACAGCGTGTTCTAAACACGCAACCAGACGGTGGGCTAAGAGGGCTGGGCGGTTCGCCATGTAAAACCACCACAGGCGCAGGTTGGCTAGGGTCTGGAATGGGTGCGGCCGCTAGCAGCGCTTGGGTATAGGGATGGCGTGGCTTCGCAAACAATTCTGCCGCGGGGGCTGCTTCCATCACCCGCCCCAAATACATGACCACCACGTGGTCACACAAATACTCGACCACATCGAGATCGTGCGAGATAAAGAGCAGGGTCAGACCCAATTGTGATTTCAAGCGAATCAACAGGTTCACAATTTGGGCTTGGATGGACATGTCCAAAGCGGACAGCGGTTCATCCGCCACAATGAATTTAGATTCTGTGGCCAATGCGCGTGCAATCCCTAGGCGTTGTTTTTGACCGCCGGAAAATTCGTGAGGAAAACGTGTGACGTGCTCTGCCTTCAGACCGACCAGTGTCAACAATTCATGAATGCGCGCTTGGCGTTGTTCACCCTTGTGCAGTTGATGGACGTCTAGCACTTCATTGAGCATGTCGCCAGCGCGTTGGCGGGGGTTCAAGCTGGGGTCTTGAAATACCATCTGCATTTGGCGGCGCATGGGTCGCATGGCGGATGTAGAGAGGTCTTGGATGGCTTGGCCATCAAAATTGATCTTGCCTTCGGTGATGGGCACCAGTTTCAAGATGGCACGGCCAAGTGTGCTTTTGCCAGAGCCCGATTCACCCACCAATCCCAGGGTTTGACCCGCGCGAATTTGCAAACTCACGTTGGCAACAGCGCGCACGCGTTGTGCGCCTTTGCCAAATTCCACGCTCAAGTTTTCCAGCTGAAGCATGACAGGGGGTAGCGCGTTTGTGGCGGTCATGCGGCAAGCTCGAAGTGGCACAAAGCCTTGTGTTCTGCAGACCCAAGCCATGCAGGGGGAATTTCTTTGCAGGAAGTTTGGCAAGCGCTGCATCGTGGTGCGAAGCTACAGCCTTGCGGTGTTTCGGCCATCGAGGGTGCTTGCCCGGGAATGTCTTGCAATGCGACAGTTTGACCGGTTTGCTTGGAAAGTTGTCGCGCTCTACCTGGTAAACAAGCCAGCAATCCCTGCGTGTAGGGGTGCTGCGGTTTGGCAAAAACTTCATTTACTTTGCTGTGCTCCACAATTTGACCTGCATACATCACGGCCACACGTTCTGCATGGTGCGCCACCACACCCAAGTTGTGCGTGATGAACAGCATGGCCATTCCGGTGTCCTTTTGAAGGCGACTCATTAAGTTCAGAATTTGCGCTTGAATGGTCACATCCAAAGCGGTGGTGGGTTCGTCAGCAATCAACAGGCGAGGTTCGCACACCATCGACATGGCGATCATGACGCGCTGGCGCATGCCGCCAGACAGTTGATGCGGGTACTCGTAAAAGCGTTGATGTGCTGCCGGAATTTCAACTTGTTCCAATGCGCGCAGTGCGCGGGCGTTGGCCGCGGCTTGGTCGAGATCCAAATGCAAACGCACCGATTCTGCAATTTGCTGCCCCACCGTCATGACAGGGTTTAAGCAAGTCATTGGTTCTTGAAAAATCATGGCCACTTGATGGCCGCGCAGTTTGCGCATGGCTTGCTCAGAAAGGCTTAGTAGGTCTTGTGCAGGTTCTGTGCCATTTTGAAACACCACTTCGCCTTGATAATTCCATTGCGCGTTGCGGGCAAGCAATCGCATGATGCTCAAAGCTGTCAGTGACTTGCCGCTGCCCGACTCACCAACCAAGGCCAGCGTTTCGCCGGGCATCACCTCAAAATCAATACCACGGACCAATTTCATTCGCGCGTTTTTTTGAACCAGTGTGGTTTGCAAATTTCGAACGCGTAAAGTTGGAAGTGAAGGGTGCATTGCCGCTACAGTGTCTTGGTTCATACACTGCCTTTAAGCCGAGGGTCCAACAAATCGCGCACCCCGTCGCCCAGTACTTGCAATGACAAAGCTGTCAACACAATGGCCAGTCCAGGAAAGACCAAGGTCCATAGTGCACGATCTGCGTACTGTGTGCTGGAGGCCACCATGGTGCCCCAGGTGGGAATTTCTGCGCCCACACCCACCCCTAAAAAAGACAGGCCAGCTTCAGCCAATAAGGCATAGGCAAAAATGAAACTCAGTTGCACCAAGATGGGCGACATCAAGTTGGGCAGTATGTGATTGAACAACAAGCGCGGTGTGCTCAGGCCCACGGCATGCGCGGCCTCGATGTAGGGCAACTCACGAATGACCAAAGTGGACGCGCGAACCACACGGGCGACGCGCGGGGTGTAAACCAAGGTGAGGGCCAGAACCACATTCACAGGACTGGCGCCCAAAATAGAAACCAGCGCAATGCCCAACAAAATATCCGGAAAGGCCATCATGGCATCCACCAAGCGCATCAAAATGGCATCTAGGCTTTTGAAAAAACCCGCCAACAAGCCCATTAAGGTGCCGAAGAATACGGCCAACACAGCGGTACCTGCACCAATGGCCAGCGAGTAACGCGCACCATAAAAAATCCGACTTGTGATGTCGCGGCCCAGTTCATCAGTACCAGACCAGTGGTTCCAGTTGGGTGCTTTCAGCCGTTGACTGACTTTCATGGCCATCGGTTCATAAGGCAAAACCCAAGTGCACAAAATGGCCATGAGCACCATGACCAACAGAAGCAAGGCAGCAATGAGCACCACGCGACGTGCAAACAAAATTCTCAATGTTTCGCGCCACTCAAGCATGTCTTACCCTTGGGTCAGCCACCATGTACAAAACATCGATGAAAAAATTGATGATGACATAGACCCCTGCAATGGCCAGTAAGGCACCTTGAATGATGGGATAGTCCCTGCGCAACACAGCGCGTACGACCAAGTTGCCAAGGCCGGGCAAATTGAAAACAGTTTCCGTTACCACTGCACCTCCAATCATGAGGGCAAGTGTCAAACCCAAGACGGTGAGGATAGGGACCAAGGCATTGCGCAAACCATGGTTCAGCACCACTGATATTTCAGATAAACCCTTGGAGCGCGCGGTGCGAATGTAATCTTCATTCAAGATGTCAAGCATCGAAGCACGGGTAAAGCGAATGATGAGGGCTGAGTTCAGAGTGCCCAAGACGAAAGCAGGTAACAGCAGGTGATGCAGTCTTGTGGCCCAGGTGGCGCCTGGATCACCATAGCCAGAAACAGGAAACCATCCTGCACCTACAGCCAACAACTGAATCAACACCAAACCCATCCAAAAGCTTGGCATGCTGGCCCCCAGCATGGCCAATGTGCTGACGCATTGGTCGATCCATTGGCCTCGCCACACGGCGGCTGCAATGCCACATGGAACGCCAATCAGCATCGCCATGCTGACTGCCAATACTGCTAGGGTCAGAGTGGGTTCAACACGGTCCAACAACACTTGTGTGACGGGCATCTGTAGAAAAATGGATTGCCCCAAATTGCCTTGCAATATTTCTGTAGCCCAATATATAAATTGCGTCAGCAAGGGTTGGTCTAAGCCATAGCGTTGTCTGGCCAAGGCGATGTCTTGAAGGCTGGCTTGATCACCCAGCAGCAAAGCAATCGGGTCGCCCGCTGCCAGCCGCGTCAAAATAAATACCAACACCGACACCAAAGACAGCACCGCCAACATGCCGCCAAAGCGGCTCATCAGCGAGCGTCCAAGGTGTTGAAACTTCATTGAGTTAGCCTTACTTGGCCAAGCCTGTGTTCCAGAAGAATGGCCAAGTGGCGGGGGTGTAACCTTCCAGTCTCGAAGATCGAGCAGACAAGCTGCTGAACTTACCGACGTTGATGTACGGCACTTCGGTGTAGACCACTTGCTGTACAGCAGACCACAACTGAGCGCGTTTGGCAGGGTCTGTGGTGTGGTTGAAATCACCTAAGGCTTTGGCCTTGGCAGGTGAGCTCCACCAGCCGGGTGCACCTTCTCCCAATTGAGGCGGTGACAGCATGGGCTCTGGGAATTGGCCAGAGTGCGTCATGTAAATGTCCCACACTTTGGAGTCGCCACGACGTTGAACCAAGGTGGCCCAATCCACCACTTGCATTTCAGTTTTGAAACCAGCTGCGCGCAATTGCTCGGCCATCACTTGCACCATGGTGTGATGGAACTCGTATTGGCGGCTGGTCAAGAGACGAATGGTTTCGCCTTTGTAGCCTGCTTTGTCTGCCATCTCTTTGGCGCGTTTGGCATCTTGCTTGTTGTATTGATCGTTACCTGCTGTTGAGAAATAAGGCGTACCTTGTGGAAAGTGATTTCCTTCAACGGTAAAGAAGCGTTTGTCGCCATAAGCGGCCGTCAACATCTCGCCTTCACCAATGGCAATTTGAATCGCTTGACGAATCCCTTGGTTGGCCAAGACACCTTCTTTGGTGTTGAAGACCATGTAGGGGAAACCAAAGGAGGGCGTGATGATGGGCACCACACTTGGGCCACCTTTTTCAACGCGAGGCAAAGCGTCAACATTGAGTTGATCTGCAAAATGAAACTGTCCAGACAAGGCGCCTTCAACACGTGTATTGGCATTGGGAACGGGCGTGAATCGCAACTCATCTAGCAAGGCCTCGCGCTTGCCTGCATAGCCCGAGGGCGCTTCTGTGCGTGCGCTGTAGGCATCAAAACGTGTCAGCACCACAAACTGATCAGGCTTGCGCTCTTTGAATTTGTAGGGGCCCGTGCCAATAAAGCTCACCAATGGATTGGCAATCGATTCTTTGGCCATGATGATGGCCATGCCTGAGGGCAATGCCAATTGCGCTAACAGGGAAGCACTGGGCGCAGAAAATTTCCACTCGATCGTGAGCGCACCTTTGGCATCCAAACTCACAGTATCTTTGCCGACCGATTTGCCTCGAGGGGCCATGTCCATCCAGCGCTTGAGTGAGGCCACCACATCTTGCGCATCCAAGTCGCGGCCGCTGTGCAATTTCACGCCCTTGCGAATGTTGATGGTGTAGGTGAGTCCATCGGCAGATACTTTGGGCATCCCATCAGCCAGCATGGGGACTGCATTCCACTTGCCGTCAAATGTGTACAGGGTTTCGTAGACGTGTTGCATGATCGTTCCAACCAAGTCGGCTGTAGACGCCATGGGATCCAAGCTTTGAGGTTCACCAATCATGGCCAAGTTGGCGGCGCCGCCCTTGGGAGGTGCTGCCAAGGTGGCGAATGGCAAAGTGGCCATGAGCAATGCAAGCAAATGTCGACGGGGCAAACGCAGCATGAGGATCTCCTTAGGTTTAAGACACAAAATGTAAGTTTTTTACATTTTTGACTCTATGTCATTTCAAAATAAGGTGCAAACAGGGTTTTCCTGTAAATAAAAGATAGATTTGACTTGTAAGCTATGTAGATTCATTGTGACGCTCGCTGTGTTTGTGGGCGTGTACTCCAAGCTTTGACCACCAAGAAAGATCAATATGCCTGTAGAAATGTTGGGAACTTCTCCGATTGCCTCAGACCGTTTGACAAGACCCTTGTCGCCCGCAACTCGCGCAGGCGACTTTGTCTTTGTATCAGGTCAAGTCCCCACCAACGACCAAGGTGAAGTGGTGGTCGGTGGTATTGAGGCGCAAACACGCCAAGTCTTTGAGCGCTTAAAACAAGCCTTGGCTTTGGCAGGTTGCACTTTGGACGATGTGTGCAAAGCCACCGTGTGGCTGAATGATGCGCGCGATTTTGGCAGTTTCAATCGTGTTTACATGGAGTGCTTTGGCAACCATCGCCCCGCACGTTCCACCACTGAAGCGCGATTGATGATCGATGCCAAAGTTGAAATTGACGTAACGGCTTACAAGCCGTTGGCAGCCAAGTAATTCAGTTCTTCATCGTCAAAGCCGGCCAAACGCCTTGCTTCGAGGTTGTAGGGCGATTTGAGTTTGGGTGCATCGTATTGAACGATCAATTCGCGGTAGGTGGCGATGGGATCGAGGC
>JACCDO010670679.1_pt1 | contig 10565 bp, 6 predicted proteins | sample 7446101 | NCBI WGS metagenome assembly JACCDO01 (sample SAMN15323440, study PRJNA562643) | freshwater metagenome | isolation source: river surface water | place: USA:Blue River Watershed | collected 2017-08-16
AAAGATGTTGATACAAATTCATTTGAATATCTTAAAACGATAGTTGATAAATTAAATAAACAAATTGAAGAAAAAGATAAACAAATGCAAGAAAAAGATAAACAAATAAATGAACTTATTAAAAAAGCTGGAAATACTACGACAAATACAACAAATAATATTAATTTTATATTATCATATAATAATTCAAGTATGGACCACATATCAGATAGTGACATGTATGCTTGTTTAAGGTCATGTGTATTGTCAGTGCCTAATTTAGTTCAAAAAATACATTTTGATCCAAATGTTCCAGAGAATCATAATATCTATATAAACAATATAAAAACAGGATATGCAATGGTATATAATGGAAAACAATGGGAATTAAAAGATAGAAATGAAATGATTGAGAATATGATATATAAGTATGAATTTAAATTAGAGGATTGGTGTTCATCAGAAGAAATTCAAGCAGCATATCCCAATGCAATAAAACATTTAAAAGAATATACAAAAAGACGTGATAAAAATGAGAGTGAAGTAATGACTAATATGAAAAATGAAGTAAAATTAATACTCTATAATAATAAAAATTTAGTGATAAATACTAAAAAAAATAGTAAACTTCAAAATAAAATTTAAATAAAAGCATGATTAAAAAGCATGATTAAATAAAAAAAAGAACACTAGTCTTGTAAGAGTTGGGTATCATCCTCATAATTATCATCAAAAATGAGTTATATTGTAGTGTTGAATACTCACATTGATGATTATCAAAATACCAAGATTGTTGGAGTATGCAATAATAAAAATGAAATTATTGATTCAGTTTTACAAAAAGATATCAAAGATTTTGTAGTGAAATATTGCATGGATTTGGCTAATCAAAACGAGATTGATAAATTTCTAGCTGACAATGATTGTGAAAAATTGGCATATATTGATGATGGGGATTTTTATTCATTTAAATTGATTAACAGTACATCTAATACTCCAGTTAATATATATGATAATAAGAATGTTTTATTTACAGGTACATTTAAAGAAATGTTTAATTACCTAAATAATTAAAAAAATAAATATTGGAGAAGAATCAGAAGAATAAAAATCATTTATACAGATTTAAATAATCACTTGATGTGATTATTTAAATATATTTTGGTTGCTGCTGGAACTTGTAAACATTGTGTGTATTATTTGGAAAAGTTAATTAAAGATGGAGGAAATTTTGTAGAAGATTAATTCAATTTATTATTTGCTGATTTACAAATTTCGTGATTTTCATTAATAAGAACAAATTATTTGTTTACTGTCAAATATCTCATGAGCTAATGTTATTTTTACTCTTTTTTTTACAAAAAAAAATAAATAAAAAATAATCATTAATTTAAAATATTTTATGTATATATCAAATGAATTCAAGATATAAATTGTATGTAACCAAAAGAGATGGTAAAATTATGCCTGTAAGATTTGATGAAATTACAGACAGAATCACTCAATTATGTGATTTAAATGACCCATTAGATATGAGTATTAATCCATTTGAAATAACTCAAACAATTATTAGTAATATTAAAAATAAAATATTGACAAGTGAGATTGATGATTTAGCGGCTAATATGTGTGCAACTAATTTGAATCATCCAGATTATATTAAATTAGCATCTAGAATTATTATTACAAGTCATCATAAAAATGTTACATACAATCCAGGTATTAAATTTTCAGAAGTAGCGAATGCATTATATAACAATATTGTTGATGGAAAGAAATGCCCAATTATTAATGAAGATTTGTATAATATTTCTAAAGATGGAAAATATGATGATATTATTGATATGAATAGAGATTTTTTGATTGATTTTTTTGGATATAAAACTTTATTGAATTCATATCTTCTTAAAGTAAATAAATCATATGTTGTTGAAACTCCTCAGCATATGTATTTGCGAGTAGCAGTAGCACTTCATTCAACTAATTATGAAAAAGTTAAGGAGACATATGATTTACTATCTTTACAGTATTTTACACATGCATCTCCAACTTTATTTAATGCTGGAACTCCAAGGTCTCAATTAAGTTCTTGTTTTTTATTTGGTATGGAAGACTCAATTGATGGTATTTATAAGACTATTTCAGATTCTGCAAAAATTTCAAAACATGCAGGAGGTATTGGATTATCTATTAGCGACATCAGAGCAATTGGTTCTTATATAAAGGGAACAGATGGTATATCAAGTGGAATTGGTCCAATGCTAAGAGTATTAAACGATACAGCAAGATATGTAAATCAATGTTTTACTCCAGATACTTACATTTATACTAAAAATGGTCCAGTATTTATTAAAGATATTAAAAAAGGTATGGAAGTAATTACGATTGATGGAACTTATAAAAAGGTAAATGAGGTAATTATAAATAATTTTAGTGGTAATTTAAGAAAAATAAAATTAGAAAAATCTTCAAATGTTGTTAGATGCACAGATGTTCATGAAATATATGCAAATAATTCATTTATTCCAGCAAAAGAAGTAGGAGTAGGAGATTTTTTATTTTTTCCAAAAATCGATAGAAAATCAAAATATCTAGAAAAAATTGAGAATTTTAAAGATATTGAAAACATTGATTTATTAAAATATTCAGATTCTATAATTATTGACTACATTTATTCAAATATTATCAGTGAAAAATATGAATATGTTAAGGAAACAGATATGGTAAATATTCACAATAAAACAAGAGAAGAATTTAATATTGTTAAGTGTTTATTGTTAAGACTTAATTTGTATTGTTTTGATGAAAATTATAAAATATCTTTTAAATCAAGTGATTTTCTTACATTGGTAGATACATATGACAAAGAAGTAAATTTTGAAGGATTTTATACTAAAGTTGAATATAATGTAGAAGAATTTTATTCTGGTCCAGTCTATGATTTAAATATTGAAGAAAATCACAATTATCTTACAGAAATTGGAATAGTTCACAATAGCGGTAAAAGACTTGGTTCATTTGCAACATATATAGAGCCATGGCATGCCGATATATTTACATTTTTAGAATGTAAATTACAAAGGGGAACTGATGATGAAACTAGGGCTAAAGATTTATTTTATGGTTTATGGATTCCTGATTTATTTATGAAAAGATTATTAGAAACAAATGAAAGTGGTGAATCAGTTGGTGAATGGTCTTTAATGTGTCCAAATGAATGTAAAGGACTTACTGATTGTTATGGTGATAAATTTGAAGAATTATATACAAAATATGAAAAAGAGGGAAAGTATAGAAAAAAAATAAAGGCATTGGATTTATGGACAGCAATTATAAATTCTCAAATAGAAACAGGAACTCCTTATATGTTGTATAAAGATTCGTGCAATATTAAGAGTAATCACAAAAATTTAGGAACAATTAAAAATTCAAATTTATGTACAGAAATTATTGAGTATAGTGATAAAGATAAATATGCGTGTTGTGTGTTAGCGTCAATTGTATTGCAAACATTTGTAGAATCAAAAGAATTTAATTATACTAAATTGTATGAGGTAACAAGAGTAATTACTAGAAATTTAGATAAGATTATAGATATTAATTATTATCCTGTTCCAGAAACAAAGAAATCAAATATGTCAGAGAGACCTCTAGGTATTGGTGTTCAAGGATTGGCAGATGTATTTTTTAAATTAAAGATACCATTTGATTGTGAAAAAGCATTTGATTTAAATAGAAAAATATTTGAAACAATTTATTATGCGGCATTAACTGAATCATGTGAATTAGCAAAAGAGTATGGAAAATATGATTCATATGAAGGTTCTCCAGTTTCACAGGGTATTTTACAGATAGATATGTGGCCAGATGTAAAATTGAGTGGATTGTGGGATTGGGACCTTCTTAGAAATAATATTAAACAATATGGTGTAAGAAATAGTTTATTGACTGCTTTGATGCCAACCGCGTCTACTGCTCAAATAGTTGGTTCAGTTGAAGCATTTGAACCAATTACTTCTAATATTTATACTAGAAGAGTATTGGCTGGTGAGTTTGTAGTTTTTAATAAATATTTATCTGAAGATTTGATTAAAAATGGATTATGGAATAAGCAATTAAAAAATAAATTAATTGAGAATAAGGGTTCTGTTCAAAATACAGATATACCGCAAGAATTAAAGGACATTTACAAAAATGTGTGGGAAATAAAACAAAAAGTATTAATTGATATGTCAGCAGATAGGTCCCCGTTTATTGACCAAAGTCAGAGCTTGAATTTATTTTTTGAGAAACCAAGATATGATTTATTATCAAATGCTCATATATATGGATTTAAACGTGGATTAAAAACTGGGTCTTATTATATTAGGTCTAAACCATCCTCTTCTGCTGAATCATTTACAGTAGATAAAGAAGAATGTGAAATGTGTTCTTCTTAATGACAAGCATTGTAATAGTCTAAGTCTTCAGGTGTTCCTAGCGACCACATTTTATCACATAGTTTTATACCAATTTTAAGTCCATTTAAAATTGCTTCATTATATACTGGACAAGTATAGTATTCATTATTTACCTTTATTTTTTTATCTATCATTTGTTTTGCACATTTAATAAAATCTGATGAATATTTATAGTAATATACACCAGTTGTTGCAAACTCACTTATTCGTTTTTTTTCTGATACAGATTCTACAAGTCCATTTTCGTCTATTTTTGCATATGACCATTTTTCACTATTTTCAGTTTCTTTAAAAACAGATATACATCCATCAAAATTTTGTGAATGTAGTAGGAATTCGAATGGGTCCCATTCTAAATATTGGTCTGAATTAACTAGTAGTAGTTGATCATCTGGATTCATATATTCTTCTGCTTTTAAAATAGTACAGGCAGCACCTTCAGTTAATTCACTTATATATATAATTGTAACATTCTTTAATTCTTTAATAAATTTATCCATATATTCTTCATGTTCTTTTCTCATAATAAATATATAATTATCTGATACAATTCCTATATTATCTATTACTTTTTGTATCATATATTTTCCATCTACTTTAATGAATGGTTTTGGGTCAGTATATCCTTTATTATAAAATCTTGACCCCAGCCCAGCCATTGGTATAATTATTGTTAATTTAGGAATATATACCTTTCTTAATATTTGATTATTTAATTTAGTATTTAATAATTCTTTAATTAAATTTAAAGTTAAATCTGTTTGTTTATATACTGGATAAACATATGCTCCACTTTTAATTGCAGAATTTATTCCAATTAATGAATCTTCAAATATTAGTGTTTCTTGAGGTTTAATATTATTTATAGACATACATTTAAAATATATTTCTGAATTTGGTTTAGGACATTGAACATCTTCATTTGATAAAAATCCATCTACATTTAATTTCATATTATCTATAACATTTTTTATAGTTTCAGAAATAGAATTAGAACATATCCACACACGAATATTATTTTTTTTAATATAATCAATAATTTTTAAAATTTCTTGATTTGGAATTACATATTGTAATAATTTAGATGTAATTTGTTGTTTATATTTCAAAATATTATCATGTTGATTTTTTGGAATTAAAAGTTTATCTAATTTAATTTTAGAAGATAATCCGTTATATTTTTTTAAATGTTCATCATATTTTATTTCATTATATCCATATTTAACTAATGCCTCATTAAATGCTTTATAATGAATGTCTGATGCATCCACTATTACTCCATCTAAATCAAAAATTACTAATTTAATCATTTTTATTAGCTAACTAATAATTTATCATAATTTTACGAATTTATTAATGAGAATGAATTTCCAGGGCTAATAAATTCTTCTCTTTCTTTCATGAATTCATCAAATGATTTTGGATTATTTTTTTTCTTAAATATAGGGTTATACATAGGAGGATTATAATTAATATCAGCAAAAATGTCGCTACTATTTAAATATGATTCAACTGTAGATTTATTTTTTAACATATTTATTTCTTTTATATTAACATTATTAATACCATTAAAAAAATCTTTATTGTCTTCAACTATTTTTTTATCCTCATTTGATAATTTATGAAAATTTACATATTCTGGGGTAGTATCTGTATATTCAATACGTGAAAAATTTGTATATTGATTTTCTTCTTTTTCTTCTTTTTCTTCTTTTTCTTCTTTTTCTTCTTTTTCTTCTTTTTCTTCTTTTTCTTCTTTTTCTTCTTTTTCTTCTTTTTCTTCTTTTTCGTTTTTTTCTTTTTTTTCTTCTTTTTTTTCTTTTTCTTCTTTTTCTTCTTTTTCTTCTTTTTCTTTAATTATATCTTCATATCTAATTCCTTGAATTTCTGTTTCATGATTTTCTCTCTTTTTTTTAATACATGCTTTTTTTAATTCTTCATATGCCATATTTGCATCTTCATAATGTGCTGTTAATATTTGTGTTGCTTCTGCTGGTGTAATTATATCATTAAATTCTTCTGTAAATTTACAATTTTTTTTAAAAAATAAATGGTACATCTCTGACAATACTTTAGTTGAACAATTTCCTAGATAACAATTGACATCTATTCTACCAGGCCTAATAAGTGCTTTATCTAATCTTTCAGGATAATTACTCGTAATAATTAGAATTCTACCAGAAACTTCTAATATACCATCTAATAAATTCAATAAAAAACTCAATGTTAAATTAGACTTATTTTCATTTTTAGAATTAGTTTCTAAATTAATAAAATGTTTATTATTTTTATTAATTTCAGTTATATCAACTTTTTGTTCAGTTTGAAATTCTCTTGATAATACAATATCATCTAAACAATCAATATCTTCTATTACAAAAAGTCTTTGACTAATTGGAATATTAATAATTTTATTTGAACCATTACTTATTATGCATATTTTTTCATTATAAAATAAATTATTTAATTGTTCCTGTGTTGTTTTTTTATTTATATTAATATTAAATAAATGTCTTTTTGATTCATTCGCAATTGCTTTAATGGTAGAAGTTTTACCTGTTCCTGGTGGTCCATGTAGTAATATTCCTAATGTATATGGAAGTCCTTTTTCTTCATACCATTTTCTATTTTTTATAAAAATTTCAACTCTTTTTTTAACAATATCTATTCCAAATATATTATTTAAATTTTTATTAGTTTCAAATTTATTCATTGTAAAAATAAATTCTTTATTATTTAAATCTTGATTTACTGTATTAAAAAAATATTTATAGTTTCCTAATTCATTTTTTTGCTCAATTTCATATATTTCTTGAATTTTATTTAAAATATTTCTTAATTCATTAAGTGTTATTTTATATGAATACAACTCTAACTGAATCCCACTTACAGTGTCTGATTCATACAATAATCCCTTTAATTTGCAAAAAACTATATCTTCTTCATAAATATCTAATTTATTTAAATTAATTGGGAATTCTTTAATTTTTTCATTAAGCATAAATCTTGTTTCATACAATAATTTAATTGCTTCATTTTGTTTTGTTATGTATTCTAAAATTGAATTTGTTAAAATATCATTATCTTTAAATTTCATTTTAAACATAATTGATGATTTTATCGGTTTTTCTAAATTCAATGATGATTCAATTTTATCTTCATATTTTTTTGATAAATATGAAGATATATTTTCATATATTTTAGGACTAATATAATTAATAAATTTTACAAACATTTCCATAATATTAACTATTATTATCCCAATAAATCCAGCATGATTATTATTTACAAGCCCAATAGTCATTAATTGATTTTTAATAAAATCAGAATCCATATTATTTTATAATTTTTAGTTCTAGTGTTATGTAAATTTTTAATAGGATTTATTTTTAATATTTTTTTCAAGTTCCATCAATTCTCTCAATAAATTTCCACAATCTCTTTCTTTATACAATTGTTTACCTTGAGTTGATGTCATACCTGATATATATGTTCCATTTATATTTTTCACTTTTCTCACTTTTTTTTCTTTATTATTTTCCTCTTTTTTTACATTTTCTTCTTTTTCTATATTTTCTTCTTTCTTTTTTTCTTCTTTTCCTTCATCTCTAAATTTTATATTTTCTTCGAATAAAATTATACATAAATCTTGTGGAATATTAAATAAACCAGAAGAAAATTCACTACACAATCCATGTTTTCTTCCATTTAAATTATTGCACGGACATAGACATTTTTGTTTTATTCCATATTTTGATACATGAAAATATATACCACATGATTTATGTTCTCTTCCAATATTTAAACAGAATTTAGAATTTGTTGTAACAAGTATATTTCTATCATTATCAGAATATCTCTTAATATCTTTAATTTCGCAATTTGAATATCCTGGAATTTTTTTTATTAATTTATCTATTATTTCTATATTTACCGAATCAATATTACTATATCTATTACTTTTTTTTACTTTTGTTTTTAATAATACAATATCATCATTTACCCATTTTGGTTTATGTATAGGAGCCATTCCATTTTCTGAAATATGTTTAAATTCTTCTGGTATATATCTATATGATGTATCTAAAATTAATGATTCTATATTTTTATTTAATCTATTTTTATATATATCGCGAACACTTTCGCAGTCAATAACATTAAATAGAGTATATGGTCTATTTTCATATTTTTTTTCTTTTTTATCTATTATTTTATCAGACCCTACCATTCTTAATCCATTACTTGTATATATTCTATTGTCAAAATAAGGTTCAATATTTGGTATTTTTTGAAGTATAGATGATCTTAAAAATATTGCAATTTCGGAATTTACAAATAATTTTGGCCATATTAAATGAATACCTGTGTGTATTTTATCTTTTTTTTGTTTCATTGGAGAGATACAAATTATACAAGATAAATTATTATAAAATTCATTAATTATTTTATTTATATCTATACTTAATTTAATAATTTCTTCATTTGTTAAGTAATGGTCTTCAGATATATCTAAATCAATAATATATCTAAATATTTTAGGTCTACATTCTACATAAAATAATTTAATACCATTTTTTAAATCTTCAGAATATTTTTTTAAAAATTCTATTTCTTTATTTTCTGGAATACTAATTACTCCACCATTATATCCATCAAGTGTTAAATGAGTTTTATTTGTATTGTTATAAAAATTATTTGCAGTTAACCAATTAGTTAATGTTCCATTATTCATTTATACTAATAAATAAAAATCATTAATGTTTAAAAAAACATTAATTTTATACAATTCCACTAATTAATGGGTCTCTGTACATATTATATCTTTTAATTTGATTTGACATTAATTCAATTTCTAATTCTTCTATCTTTCTTTTTTTTATTACTACTTCTATTTTAGTATGAGTTATTTTTTTATATTTTTTATTATACATTATAATAAATAAAAATTTAAATCTAATGATTTAAATTTTTTTTAATCGTAATATAAATATTCTATAGAACAATTACAAGTTCAAATTAAAAGACATCCATTTAAATTTCCAACAATAAAATTAAATGAAAATATATTAAAATGGATATGGTTTCTTAAATATTTCTTACAGTTTTAGGCTGTCTTTCTTCTATTTTATAATAAATATAAATAGTATTTTTTGGTATATTTTTTTTATTTATGTGTTCTAGTAAAAATTTGATTATCTCCAAGTTATAACACCATCTGACTATATCGTCTGGAATTTTAATTTTTTTAGATAATAATAACTTCAATATTTCAATACGTTCTTCTTCTTTATCATTTTTCTCTACACATGTCAGTTGAAATCCTTCTTTAAAATCAGTTGCTCCTTTTTTTATCATTAGTTCTACCATTTTTAAATGTCCTCCTATACATGCTGCATGTAGTCCAAAATCCCAATTAAAATAATTTTTACCCTTTGATATTATTAGTTCTGCTATATCTAAATGTCCTCCTTTACATGCATAATATAGTCCATTATGCCAATCATTAGCTCCGTTTTCTATCATTAAATTTACAATATCCATATGTCCTCCTTCACATGCACCAAATAATCCCTGATTCCAGTCAATATCTATATTTTTATTTTGTAGCATAAGTTCTAATATTTCTAAAGAACCTCCATCGCATACATATTGAATATTTAAGTTGTTTGCTCCTTTTGATATCATAAACTTTACAATGTCAAAATATCCTCCCAAACATGCTCCATTTAATCCTCTATTCCATGAAGAATCATTCCAATTATTCCCTATTTCTATAATATAATTTACGAGATCTAAATTTCCAGATTCACATGCTCCCTCTAATAACATATCTAAATCAAAAATTTCAAGTTTTTTTTGATTATTTTGATTAAGAAATTTACCAATAAAAAAATCTACTAAATTTATATTTCCTGTCTTTGCCGCAGCGTATAAATCATACAAATATTCAATTTTTATATTCTTTAAAATTTTGTCTACCTTATTTTCTTCTTTCTTTTCTTCTTTCTTTTCTTCTTTCTTTTCTTCTTTCTTTTCTTCTTTCTTTTCTTCTTTCTTTTCTTCTTTCTTTTCTTCTTTCTTTTCTTCTTTCTTTTCTTCATAGATTTCTAGATTACTTGTTCTCTG
>JACCDO011854988.1_pt1 | contig 10564 bp, 5 predicted proteins | sample 7446101 | NCBI WGS metagenome assembly JACCDO01 (sample SAMN15323440, study PRJNA562643) | freshwater metagenome | isolation source: river surface water | place: USA:Blue River Watershed | collected 2017-08-16
GTGTTCTTCACCGACGCCACACAAGGCGTCACTGTCGGGAACATTTTCATCGTCCGCAAACTCCCCTATTTTGGAGCTATAAGCAATATATTTGTCCTGGGATTGACCGTTATACGTTTCTTGAGCTAAAATATTGTCAATCAATTTTTGTTTCCGACGAGTATTGCTGTGATCGGTGCACAGGGCGATGATGCCATGATTCGTCACCTTATTGCATCCCGTAATATTAAGCTCTCTTAACGATTTTCCAGCATATTGTGCAAGATGATACATACTAATATCTGTGATATTTCCACAGTAGCTGACATCGACATGTTTCAACTGTTTGCAACATTTCTCGATCAGGCTGCAAATGCCGACATCGGTGATAAGACAACAGCCGGAGAGATTGACTTCCTCTAATGAACTATATTGTACATGCACAAGAATCTCATCGCTTATATGAGGCATTACACTTCTCCGATGTGTGACTGTAGTAGACGTTTCGATGGCCATAATGAACTTCTTGATATTCAAGCAGTTCTCCCACAGCGACATTAATGCTGGTGCAGTCACCATCGACAATCCATTCATGCGGATTTCTGTTAGACCTTGCCCGTTAATGCTCTGCGCTTTCTTTTCATAAGCAGCTAAAGCCTGTACAGGGAGGCCGCCTAGCAAAATATTCGACGAAATATCCACATGTCGCAGTCCTTTTCCGAGTTTTAATTCGAGCGAAGCTGCCAGCTGGTCGAAAAACTTAGTTACACCTTCGTTTGTAAGTTTGGTGCAATGTGAAAATACTATTTTTTGAAGACGATGTAGCTTAGATCCCATGTTCGTGATGGCTATGTCATCCAAGTTCTCACAACGAGTCAATATTAAAGTCTCCAAATTTACGCAGCCCTCCGTTAGCCACTCAAAACACGATTGCCCCAGTTTCATTTCACTCATATCAAGATAGGTCAAAGCAGGCATCTTTTGTCGAAGTGATGTAATCGCTAGTGATGATAACACGGTAGTATTGGACATGTTAAGCTTGGTGAGTAATTTAGGGGTAGCACCGAGGACAGTAATGTATCCTTCGTCTCCGTAGTCAATACCACGAGAGAGGTCTATGCATTGCAGACGTCGAAATCGCTGCATACAAGCTGCCAGTGCTTGGCAACAATAATCATCCAAACCAGGGCAAGCTTGGCAAGTCAGAGATTTCAATGCCTGGCAAGTGTTGCACAATATACTGAAGGAACTGATGTCCACACGACACCCACTTATGTTGAGATCTACGAGGCGTGATAGGCTACCGAGAATTTGTGCAGCCTGAAATGTTAATTCAATCCCGGAGTGGCTTACATTAAGCATTCTGAGCTTGGGAGCGCCGCGCACTGTTTCCAGCATTGACACAGTCAAGCCCACGCAATCTTCAAGAGAAAGTTCTTGAACAGCACCTTTACATTTTTCTTGAAGGGAACGAAAAAGACCTTTATTAACTATCCAACCACTCAAATTTACTTTAGCTGCTGGTTTCGTCGCAGAGTAATCGTCATAAAGGATCTTCTCTGGAATGATGATTCCGTCTAAATCAAAGACAAAGTTAAGTGCAAAATTCTTGTCTAGACGAAATTCAGACCTACTTGCGGCACGGCTACTACGCATATCCCCGGAAATATCTGCCAAACCCTTGCCTGATCCACGAGAAGTCAGGTTCTTGTTTGGTCCTTTAGGTGCAGTGCTCAGAGCAGAGCCTTGTGACGCTGGTCGTCCCGAGATTCGAGTTTGAGGGACATCGCTTGCTATTGACTCTTCAAGTTCAAGTCCAGTAATACCCATTTTGCCACGAGGTTGCATTGCAAGATTGTCCGTCGAAAGTGAGGTATGAACGCGGCCCGCAGTAACATCAGCCGATGCTGCTAGCTGGCGTTTCTTCATCATTCACTTGTTAAATGAATTATTTTACAAATGCATGTGTATTTTATTTCATCATTGTATAATTTTGTTATGTAGAGGGAGAAATTTTTAGCATGAAGCTTTCCTCCTGCATTCTCTCCCCTTCCTCTAAAAACGCAGGCCGGACTGCGACAACCCTGTGGAATTTGGGGCTGCCGCTTTAAGAGGGTTAGGGTTGCAAGAAGCTCGCGAGAAAGAAGGAGCAAAAAGCTTGTACTTGAAAGATACGCTTAACTTTTAATTTATATTATGCTAGAAAAAGATGATAATGATGTCAGTGGTCCTTGCGAAATATCCTCAGACAATGAGGAAGTGCTTTTCCAAATTGGAAAGCTGCGATACAATTGTTGGGAAGGAGAAGGTGCCCTAGATGTATCTTTATTTCCGGATGAAATATGGGTAGATGACATGGATCGTGGCCCTTTAGCTCGACATTGGGTGGTTACACATCTTCGAACAAATTCCATTGTTGGAGCTGCAAGGTTGACTTGGCATGCATCGGTCGAAGATGATTACCGGGATGTTAAGCTATGGAGGGAAAAGGGGCTAAAGCTATATGCACCCGTGATAGATTTCGGCAGGTTGGTCGTGCAACAGGATTTCAGGCGACGAGGAATTGCTAGATCCCTGGTCGTTGCTAGAATACAAGCTGCAAAAGAATGGTGTCACAATAATCAAAAGGCCAAAACTTGTGTATGTACAGCCAGTAAAGCAAATCTTAAAATGCTACAAGAGCTTGGTTTCGTGGATATCGGACAGACGGCAATATTTGCAGATAGGCCCAGGACTGTTTTTCATGCATTGCAATTAGATTTGTAGTTTTTGAAGCAAAATTGTAAATAATGGAATTATATAGCAATTAAAAATAAATTTACAGCATGTAAATACTATGTCTTAAAATATGAGAGTATTGTTTATCTAACTACCTGCTTTGCTTGTGGGACTTGTCTTGATTTCAATTCCTTTAACAGGGCCTGAGTGACGAAAACGCACTGCTTATCATCAGAATTCGCGTCTTTGCTTATACCTGCAACTCGATTTGAAGCCGAAGAGCCGTAAGCAGCAAGAGCATTTTCAAGCACTAGCGTTTCGCATCCATGCATGCTGATTGCACTGTTTCGATCAGAGTTTAATATGTGAGTAGGGCACGACTGTTGCGGACCCACGGAATTACTCGCATTATCGCTGCGTGCTAAGCAAACAGTTAACTCCTGCAACACACAGAATTTTGATGTTTTTATGGCAACTTTGTCCGGTCCACCAAGCATTGCTTGCACTGCGCGCACGTCTACGGTCGGAGGGCGCGATGTCGGACTACGCGCGCTCTCCTGGTGATGTGATATAACAATCGCCTGCAAATAATCTTGCAGTGCTCGTATCTGCGGACCAGTCGCTACAAAGGATTCTGCTTGGAAGTAGGCAGATGATGATAGTCCACTACATGTGCCATGCTTGCTCCATTCGTGTTTACGCCTGCCACGCAACCCAGAAACAGAAGAAGCAACCGAAGGATCTGCGCGACAAAAAGAAGGATATAATACAGACGCAGGATTCCCTTCCTTGTCAATGACAGAAACAGCTGTCCTATAACTGGGCCAGAGACCGTGTGACATGAGTGCATTTACCCCATTCATGCGCTCTGCATTGCAAACCTTTGAATTAGTGCAACAAAAAGATGGCGCCCAGCTTGTAGAGTACAGCCAGTAGTCAAAGTTCGCTTGGTTTGACATAATGAACTCGCTGTGACAGCTACGACTTTGGATTTTCCGCATCAATTTGTGAGTTTAGTTAGTCCAATGTGGGGCTTGGATCCCACAGAACGGAAGTCATCATAAGGGAAATTGCACTCTCACCTCTAAGTAATCGTTTTCTTGGTGTGCGTAGCTGTATAAAACAATCGCTTCGATAGTATTGCCTTCAATAGGTCGATCTTCATTTAATTGTACGCAGCGGCATCCGAACACCACCATCGCAGCCCGTGCTAAGCGGCATCTTGAGCTCGATTTACTGCATCATTGGCGAGTTCGGGTAACCACTTAGACATATAGATGCGATTTAAAATGGCACATTTTGCGCTATTTTTGATCTTGTTTGGAAGCATAGCAACTTTAATTTTATGCTTTTGCCCAAATGGTTGTACTGGCCATGGCAAATGCTCCAATGAAAATGCGTGTTTGTGTGATGCAGAGTACAATCTCGTCGCAGATTGCTCACAAAAAAAATGCCCTCGTGCAATAGCTTGGGCGGACAAGGCTTGGGGAAATAATGTTCCTAACAAGGCACATTCAGCCGTAGGAACAGAATGTGCGGGCAGAGGCTCGTGTGATCGCAAAACGGGTGCTTGTCAATGTTTTCCGGGCTTTGAGGGGCAAGCTTGTCAGCGAGAAACTTGCACCTGCAGTGACCATGGTATTTGTGCGACGATGACGAATTTGTACAATACATATGGTTATGAGTGGTACAAGTCGACTTTAAATATTGTCAACCAAGCTTCTGCAAATGCTACTTATCAGGGTTGGGAAGCAGATCGCGTTTTTGGTTGTGTGTGCGATATCGGCTTCACGGGGCCGCACTGTGAACTGCGCATGTGCCCTAAAGGTGATGATCCATTGACGGTGGCGACAGACTCTTATACCTTAAAACTCAAGGTGTCTGCTACCTCCGGCACCCTCGGTGGCTATGTGCATGTCGTGTTTAATGGTCAATTAGTTATTTTTCCTGCGAACGCAAATCAGTGGTCATTGGCCCAATGCAAGGCGAATTTTGAAGCCGTGCCAAACATCGCTGAAGTGCTCTGCACCAGCGGCGGCGTCCTCGATGCCTACGGCTCCATCGAATACACGATCCGCATTTTGCGATGGCCGATGTATCCCTATGAGAATAATCTATATTCAAACCCTGGAAGCAACCTAGTCGCAACCAATAAAATTCAATGCCGGACCGACTACATCACTGGCACAGCAACTGCCAAGTGTACCTTTACAGAAGTGCCCATCGCAGTATTACCAGAATATGCATATTGTTCTAATCGCGGAATATGTGATTTCTCTACTGGAACTTGCCAATGCTATGACAAGTTTACGAATACTAATTGCGATACTTATGAGTATGGGGTTCGATCCTTGAAATCGTCCTTGTCCACGGATGTGCTGGTTTTACAAAACACGCAACAAACATTTACTGGCAACATTCTGAAGCTTACAACAGATTTCCCGGGAAATAAAAAGTTTAATATGTTAAAAGTTAGTGATAGTTATCGAGATGTGTTGAGCGTTGATGGTGTCGGTAACTTGAATATGTATTACGGGGGTTTAAATGTTTACGGTTTGGACGGAGGTGGTGGTGTGTCTGTGCACAACGGCGGTCTTTGGGTGACGGGGGGTCTCACTGTTTTAAGTTCCGGCATTTCTGTCACAGGAGGTATGACAATCAGCTCTGGCGGCTTAAATATACAGCGATCTTTAGTTGTGTCTGACGGTTTATCCGTCATGTCCGGAGGTCTTCAAGTATCGGGGGGCTTCACCATTCGGGACAACGGCTTGCTAATTCAACGAGGTGGTCTTACAGTTGTCGAATCAGGTGTCACAGTAGCCGCAGGTGGCTTACTCGTGTCTGCATCAGGCTTAAGTATAGCATCAGGGGGATTAAGGGTCACTGCTGGTCTGACCATCAACTCTGGTGGGCTCAGTGTAAATTACGCGGGAGCCTCTATCAACCAGGGTGGACTGACTGTCACTGGAGGTATGTCAGTATACACAGGAGGTTTAATCATAACTGGTGGTGCAACAGTTAATGCGGGAGGAATCGTGGTAACAGCAGGGGGCATGCGGGTGAATAGTGGACTACTGCGTGTGGATAGTGGTGCCTCAGTTACCACTGGAGGCATGGTAGTAACTACGGGGGGCATGAAAATTGGACAAGACGGTGCAAATATCTCAGGCGGGCTGATAGTTGCAACAGGCGGAGTATCAGTGCTCAATGGCGGTGCTGGGATTACTGGCGGCTTGACGTTGCACACGGGCGGGCTTGTCGTTACCGGGGGAGTCTCTATCGCTAATAATGGCGCCACAATTACCAGCGGTTTAACTGTCAACAGCGGTGGTATTTATGTCACCGCTGGTGGCATGTCCGTTATGGCGAGCGGTATGACTATCACTGGCGGTATGTCGATAACAACAGGAGGCATTGTGTGCACGGGCGGTCTCTCCATTCGCGTAGATGGTTTGCGAGTTACAACTGGTGGAATGACGGTTTCAGCAGACGGAATATCAGTTAGCGATGGAGTCACCATTGCTGCAAATGGATTATCTGTTTCAGGTGGTCTTACGATCGAGACCTCTGGATTGAGAGTGTTAGCCAGCGGTTTGACTGTCACCGCTGGCGGATTAGTCGTCAACGGCGGAGCAACAATTCTCTCGAGTGGACTCGTCGTGACTGGTGGAATAACTGTTCAAACTGGAGGTTTAAAATCTTACGATGGAATTACTATCACATCTGGAGGTCTATATGTCAGTGGGGGCATGACAGTCTTTAGAGCAGGCATGCAGGTCACAGGTGGCTTAACAATTAACACTGGAGGTTTTTTTGTAACTGGCGGACTCTCAATTCTTGCGGGAGGGTTAACAGTTACTGATGGTGTCAGCATTACGTCTTCCGGTCTGAGTGTTTATGGTGGTGTTACAGTGCAAAATACAGGACTTAATGTTGATACCGGCATTACAGTTAGTTCTGGTGGAATGAGCATCACTGACGGTCTTACTGTAACTAGCGGAGGCATCGTCGTAGCTTCAAATGGTATGACTATTTCATCAGGTGGATTAAATGTGTACGAGGGTGTAAGTATCGCAGCCAGCGGATTAACAGTTACTGGAGGTCTCAGCGTTCTTTCTGGAGGGCTTGTTGTGACAGGTGGATTGACCCTGACAACGGGAGGGCTCCTCGTCACCACGGGAGGTATGACCATAACGTCTGGTGGCCTTGAAGTAGTCGCGCATGGCCTGAGTGTTACATCTGGCGGAATTACTGCTCTTGGTGGTGTGAAAATAAGCACCGGTTTAGAGGTTACTGGAGGCGTATCAGTCTATAACGAGGGCATCACTGTATATGCTGGGGGGGTGACCATCCAGTCAGGCGGTTTATCAATTGTTGCTGGGGGATGCACTGTTTTGAGTGGAGGTGTCACTGTTACAGGAGGATTATCTATTACAAGCGGTGGTTTGATTGTCACCGGAGGGGTAAGTGTACTGACGAATGGAATGCAAGTCACAGGCGGTGCTACGATCTCGACTGGCGGTATTTCTGTGACTGGAGGTATCACGGTAAACACGTTGGGTCTGCGTGTTACAGGAGGTACAACTATTGTAGCGGGCGGTTTGACAGTGACTGGAGGCATATCTGTTCAGCAGGGTGGGTTCACAATTAACAAAGGCATGACCATAACCACGGGCGGGTTCGCTGTCACTGGAGGGCTTTCCATTCTATCAGGTGGAATGACAGCGACAGGAGGATTAACTGTAGCTAGCGGCGGAATTGTTGCAAATGGAGTTACGATTTCTACGGGAGGTCTACGAGTCTTGCAATCAGGCATCACCATAGTAGACGGTGGTCTCAGAATAACAGCTGGCGGACTAACATTAGATAACGGTGGCCTTACCATTTCTTCTGGCGACATAACTGTTAATGGAAACGTCAATCTCGCCAGTGCAGCAGTAATTACATCCGACCGACGGCTGAAGACAAATGTGTCGACTCTGAAGGATGCTCTGAGCAAGCTTCGCGAGTTACAGGGAATTTATTACGACTGGGTTCAAAACCATCCTAGCGGCATGACGTTTGATAAGCGTCGACATGTAGGTCTTTTTGCACAGGATGTACAATCTGTATTACCTGAAGCAGTTTCACCAATTGGTCCCAGTGGAGAATATTTAGGTGTGAATTACTCTGACTTAATACCATTGCTGGTAGAAGCTATCCATGAGCTGGAGCACAAGATTTCTGAGCTACAACAATTGAAAGACTGTACTTCGTTGACAACAGCCACAATCCAAGAACTAGACAATAATCCGTCTTGTGCGGCCCAACTAGAAATAGTGCTGGCCCTGAAGAACCGAGTGCTTCTGATCGAAGAAGAAAACCGGAAACTTAAACTGCAGCTTAATGCGCTTAAATGAATGAATTCGTGATTATATATATATTATAATAAACTTTGTAGAATATTAATCTTTTAGAGTGCACATGCTTTTACGGCTTTCAATTTTATGACTGCACGAAGGCACGACAAAACTTTTCACCATATCGCAGAAGTACAGACTAAAGGCCAAGAACTTGAGTATTTTTTATATGAAATGCATGTATATTTGTCTATAGATGACAGTTATGATGCTAAAATCGTGCGAACTCCTTTCATAATTTGACAGCCGCGGTAGCAGCGCGGGTAGCTGCAGAGGCTCCTTGCGAGGCAGTTACGATGCTTGCCATCCTAAGTGGGGCAGCAAAGCGTAATGCATGTACTGCGCCTGTACTGAATGTTAGCAAAAGCAACGAACCAATCTGATGCGTTGCAGCCAAATGTACTGGAACATACAACAACAGTGTACTGATACCCAGACCGACTTGAACCCAAGCCATGCCAACGGCGCTGTGCAAGAACTTCTGGCCATGTCTAGGAATTAATTGCGCCCACAACTGCCCACCAGCCCCCCGTTTTGCTGCTATAAACATGCCTGAAATACTCGCAAGTGTAGTCAATGCTAAAATACGATGATCAAATTGAACCGTCGCGGTGTTCTCGAAAAAGTTGCGCCATGCTGGCTCTAATTTCATAATTTCATCTGGTATCCACTCATCACCCATTTTGGGGAAACTGTTATATGCTCTTCCAGCATCATTACCAGCTACGTAGGCGCCGCTGATTACTGTTGTCGCCACTAGCGCGAGATTTAATAAACTATGACGACGCAGCTTCTGAGCGAGTCGAAGTAGCTCTTGAGAAGGCTTCTTTTGAATAATATTTTGAATAGTGTCGCTTGTAGGCTTCAAGATTTCCAAACCAGTCCACAAACAAGCACCAAAAGTTGTGAATGCCAATCCCAAGTGCGTGGCGAGACGATATGGCGAAACCCGAATTTCGCGTCCTTGATCCAAGCCAATTATAGTCTTTTTATCGAGTCCAGATTTTACCATCCACCACCCAATAAGACCCTGAGTCCCACCTAAACCGAACAAAAGTGCCATCCTAGGCATGAGGGTGCGTGGAATCATACCTCTGGCAGTGAATACCAAAAATGGCACTGCGAATGCTACGCCGAGTGATCGACCCATCATACGGTGGCCCCATTCCCACCAAAATATATATTTGAACTCATCTAAAGTCATGCTTTTACGCTGCTGCCATTCGGGAAATTGCTTGTATCGATCAAATTCTTTTTCCCATTCTTCTTTGCTCATCGGAGGCTTACTTCCTTGTAAGTTCCAATCCGTCATACTGAGCCCTGACTTGGTAAGTCTTGTTAAACCCCCAATAGATACCATTCCAGCAATTAAACCCGACATACCTAAAAGCCAATAGCCTACCGGCTTTGGGGCGGGAGCAGATTGAATAGTTCCTGTATGAATCAGGGCATGTTTGCTCACGTGACCTATCCGTGCAAAAATATTGTGGGACTTAACACAATTCGAGACAAGTTTTTGGCGATTTGCCGTAGCAAGAGCGAGCATACTAACCAAAAATGTTTAGATCCGGAAAATAGCTCTTTAAATGAAGTCCTCAGAAGGATGCAAAATGCATAAGTCCGCCCACATCCAGAGCTCCCCTCCCTATTACTATTACGAAACAAGGCTCAAACTTTACACGACTGTGTCATTAACTTATTGAATTCATAGAGCGAGCCTATTCAGTATAGCGCCAAGTTTCTGAGATATAATTTGTAGATAATTTTGATTATTTTTTGTGTACGAAAAATTGGGCAGAGAGAGTCATCATTCCCCAAATCGGACGACAAAAGAAACATTCAAAACCAAGGGTGATTTTAGAAATCGATTTACTTATAATTCATTCATGGAACTAGTGAAGAACTTATTTAGCAGGAATAGTCCCCATGCTTATGGGACCATACCTCCTGCCGAATCAACAAATGGTGTTGGCACTAGCACTCATGCTGCGCGAACAGGTATGCCTACGGGTGTAATAGATCAAGCAGGGAACGCAAGTTCTAGTCTACTCAGAAAAGTGCCTATTAAAGTGGAGCCAAAAGTGTACTTCGCAAATGAACGCACATTCTTGGCATGGATGCAAATGGCAGTCTTATTGTCATCCATATCAGTTGCCATTGTTGCATTTGCCGAGGCGAATGCTTGGTCTCAAGTGTATGGTCTTGTATTGATGCCATGCTCTATTGCCTTTTGCGTTTATGCGCTGTGGTTGTACACGAAACGCGCAAGCATGATAAGACGCAAGGATCCGGGGCCTTATGAAAACAAGTGGGGACCAATTGTATTATCTGTCATTTTAGCTATGAGCGTTATTACAAACTTTTTTGTGAAGCTATATGAAGTTAATACTCGTTAGAGTAGGGCTCAATCTTCGTCTGACTATTCAGCGAATGTTTCTATTATTATTTTTTGTTTTTTCCTAAATAAA
>JACCDO010274814.1_pt1 | contig 10562 bp, 9 predicted proteins | sample 7446101 | NCBI WGS metagenome assembly JACCDO01 (sample SAMN15323440, study PRJNA562643) | freshwater metagenome | isolation source: river surface water | place: USA:Blue River Watershed | collected 2017-08-16
AGAATTAATAGTAGTTGCTGCTAAAACACCAACTAAATATATTATTCCTTTCAAATCGCCATTAAACATAGATATGAATACTAATCCAAATACAAGCAATAATGGAGCCATTGCTGAACAAAACTGGAATAAATTAGGTATACTTAATTCCATCGGCATAATATATATTATATATAACTTAGAGAATATATTATTCTATACGATCGTCAAAAATCAATCATCAAAAATCAATTGTAATACTTGTTGAATATTTTCAACTGAATGAAATTCGATTCCATCCAAAAGTCCCTTATCTTTATATTTTTCAACAAAGGTGTTATAATCCTTTTCATTTTCTTTTGGAAAAATAAATTGTTTAACGCCGCCTTTCAATCCGCCTAATATTTTTAAATCCAATCCGCCAATAGCGGTTACACATCCTTGTAAATTAATTTCACCAGTAATAGCAACCGTATTTTTTATTTTTTTGTTAGTAAGTAAACTGTATAAAGTACATGTGATAGCCGTTCCGGCGCTAGGACCATCCTTAGGAACAGAACCTTCAGGGCAGTGAATATGAATTCCTTGCATTTTCGTTTCTTCGTATTCCTTCAAGTTATTCTTCATGACTTCTTTATCTACTAAAGAAGCAGCTAGTGTCTTTGCGACGGTCATGCTTTCTTTCATTACATCGCCTTGTAGACCAGTCAATTTTAACTCCATAAAAGAGGTAGATGGGAAATATTTCGCCTCGATCGGAATGATTCCGCCTTGCCCCATCGAATTGGCCCAAAGACCATTAATCACACCAACTGATGATCGAATGGGTATCTTCTTCTCTAAATTTTCGTGTCGTTCTTTCAAATATTTGTTCTTAATATCATCATTAGACAGTCTAATAGGCAACACAATGCTATCGTAATTTTTCAAGCAAGACAAATTTATTTCGCCGATAATTTCGAATAATAATTCCTTAAACTTTCGAATACCGGGTTCGTTCGTATAATTTTCTACAATAAATACGATATTTTCATCAGTCAACTCAATACACCCTTCAAGACCCATGTTTTTAAATATTTCTGGTAATAAATGTTTTCTAGTAATATCAATTTTATCTTCAATTGTCAAATGATCAAATTTAATTCGATGAATTCTATCCAATAAAATGCGATCAATGGCACTTACATCGTTATATGAGAATATAAACAATGCTTTGGACAAGTCCAAGTCAACGCCATTAAAATATTTGTCTTGGAAGCAGTCATTTTGAGTAGAATCGATTAAATGTGTCAATATGCCGATAATTTCCTTACCATGTTCAGTCTTACTCACTTTGTCCAACTCGTCGATAAATATGATGGGATTCATACACTTGTTTTTAATCAAAATATCAACGAATTTACCCCATTCAGATCCAACATATGTGTAATTGTGACCATTTAATGTACTGCCATTATCTTGTCCACCTATCGCGATGAAAGAAAAAGGTCTAGTTTCTCCATTTTCATCGATTAAACACTTGGCTAGTCCCTTCTTGGCATATGAGGTTTTACCCACACCCGGTGCACCCTCAAAGCCAAAACAGTAACCACTTTGTTCGCCATTTATCCATTGGGCAATAATTCGTTCTGTTTGAGTTTTCGCCTTTTCATGACCATGAACGGCCTCATTCAATGTAGATTTCACAGTATTCATATACTTGTTAATTTGTTGCCATTTTTTTTCGATAATAGCAATATCTTCCATTATAGAATCAACGCTAGATACATTTGATATATTCTTTAATGTATACAATTGGTCAACAACCACTTGATTATCTTTAATGACTTCGACAAATCGCTTAATTTCTTCTTTCATGAACTCGATTTTTTTACCGGAATGGACCAATTTATGTATTTTTAGATTCTGTTTTTTGATAAGATTGTTAATATTACATATATTTATAATCAAGTCATTGCGCTTATCGGGGGTATAATTGATGATTAGCGTATCGGCCACTTTATTATTCATATTGCCAAGATAGTCCTTTTTGATCTGTTCGCATATATTCTTAATTTGAATATTTGTAATGCGATTTACATCCACACCTATAGAAAAGTTTGGATCCATTTTACTAATTTTGTCTACTAATTTTTTAAACACATCTTTTATGCTATCCATAACAGTTAAAATCCATTCGCGCTTGTAAATACCAAATGGTATTTTTAGTAAGCCATCCAAGTAGCTGCGTGCCTTCGATCCAGTATCATCCGTTTTGGACTTTACTTCTTTCAATTTATTCATAGCCTTTTCTTTCACTGAGTCGGGTGCCTTCATCAAACAGATTTGCTGTTCAAGCGGAATTTTATTGTTATCAAAATTGGACAAAGTATTTGTATATGTAATGGTCTGCTTCATCGCTTCTTTAAAGAAGCTTTTAATTTTCCAAGGTAGACTGTCAAACAACAATGTTTGTTCACTAGTATCAATGGTGCCATTGCTGTCATTTGACAATAAATCATACAGCAAATAAGCCAAATACTGATATTCATGTTCGTCTGATTTCAATAATAATTGAATCAATGTATTTCGCTGGCCATATAAATCGCTATTCATAAATTCCTTTACAACTTGTGTAATCGGTTTTTGTTTTATTAATACGATTTGACTAACATATCCTTGATACTTGTTAATCAATTCATCAGTAGAATACACGAGCAATTCCTTTAATGTAATAGAATGAATAAATCGTTGAAATGTATTCACATCGTAATTTGCGTGCGACGGTGATTCTTTAATCAACTGTTCTAATTTCGAATTCAAATAATCGTTTTCTATACATGTGATTAATAAATCGTCTACTAGACCGGACGCAATGATGGTGATTTTCTCCTTTGAATTATGAAATGCGACTTTTATGCCATATACTTTGGCTTGAAATATGTGATTCGTCCTACATAAATCAAAGCAATCCAAATTAACAGATTTGTCGACGATGAATATATCATCAACTATTTTGTTTTTTTCAATCAAGTTTTGAGAAACGGCGGATCTGTCGGTTTTCCAAGGCATAATTTTATATTGAATAGGATGAAAGTGTTTTTCCAAGAGAGCATATTTATTTTTATCCCATTGAACAGTGGACAAAAATACATCACCAAATGCTACATTTAACAAGTCGTGAATATTTTCGGTTCCGTATAGTTTAAAAGTGGTATTTAAATCGTTTCGAATGGTCTCTAAATTCGCATGAATCTTGGTGTAGTTGGTTTTGTGTTTAAGCAAAAGACGATTGTTAGATAATTCTAGGTATAATTTTTCTAAATTTTGCGTGGCTTGATTTAATTCATTTGCCCCAATTATGTCCAATTGTTTATATCGTTGAATGGATAGCAAAGTAGTTTGAACTAAATTATGAAAATACTGAATTTGATTATCTAGCGAGGCCTTGTCATCGATGCTTGGTGGTATACCAGTTTTACTTTTTGTATCACCGGTATTTTGAGGTATAACAATATTTTTCATTAATATATTTATCGATTTTAAAATATTCATTTAAATTAATTAGTGTTTTTATTGAGTTTCACCTAAAGGTATCGCCAAATATAATGATTTTCAAATGGGTTTAAAAATATAATGCGATATTATATAATATCCGCTACAATGGGCATACCAGCTTACTTCTCATATATTATAAAAAATTATCCGAATATTTTACAAAAATTTCAAAAAAATATCGCAGTAAATCATTTATTTTTGGATAGTAATTCAGTTGTATACGATTCGATGCGTGAAATAGAGTATAGTGGAAACAATGACGATTTTGAGCGAAAACTAATTAATGCTGTATGTAAAAAGATTGAAACTTATATACAGCAAATTTCTCCTACACATCTTGTATATATAGCATTTGATGGTGTAGCACCAGTTGCGAAATTGAATCAACAAAGAAATAGGCGATACAAGTCGTGGTTTATGGGGCAATATGAGCCGACAAATACACCACAGTGGGACAGTACTGCGATTACACCGGGAACAGAATTTATGAATAAATTAAATCTCCAAGTGCGTTATCATTTCCGCAAACCGACTGCTTACAATGTAAAGCAAGTCATCATTAGTGGGAGTGATTCGCCAGGTGAAGGAGAGCACAAAATATTTGAATATATTCGCGAACATACGGACGAAATAAAGAATATGAAGAGTGTGATATATGGACTAGATGCCGATTTGATCATGCTTACGATTAATCATCTACAATATTGTCAAAATATGTATTTATTTCGCGAAACGCCGGATTTTATAAAAAGTATTGATAGTACATTGGATCCTAACTTCATGTATGTAATCGACATTCCACAATTTAAAAATAATTTGGTCTACTATTTAAACAATGATGTGGTGCCGGAAACGGATGTAGAGAATAATCGTGTGTTTGATTATATATTTTTGTGTTTCATGCTAGGAAATGATTTCTTACCGCATTTTCCGGCGCTTAATTTGCGAACAGGTGGAATGGATATTTTAATGGAGACTTATAGAAATGTATTGGGAACAAGTAAGAAGAATATTATTGTAAACGGGAAAATCGTGTGGAAGAATTTTCGACTACTTGTAAAGGAATTGGCCGATCATGAGGAATCGTATATTCAAGCTGATTTTACGCAGCGAAATAAGCAAGAAAAACGCCCGTTACATATGGATGAAAACGCTAGTAAATTTGATAAAGAAATGCTTCATGCTCCAAGTCGTGAGCGTCAATTGGAGAAATATATAAATCCGATGGATAAGTTTTGGGAAACTCGATATTACGACATGTTATTTAATGTAGATATTGATGATGAGTGGAGGAAGAATATAAGCTTGAATTATTTGGAAGGATTGGAGTGGACATGGAAGTATTATAGTGCGGGTTGTGTGGACTGGAGATGGGCATATAAATATCATTATCCACCATTATTAAAAGATTTATTGAAATATGTGCCGTATTTTGATACGGAGTTGGTGGAAAATCAGTTACCCAATCCAGTAACAGAAAAGGTTCAGTTGAGTTATGTGTTGCCGAGAAAGAGCTTGTATTTATTACCTAAAAAATTAGAAACCAAATTACTACACCAATGTAGTGACATGTATAGAACAGATTACGAATACAAATGGGCGTACTGTAAATATTTCTGGGAATGTCATGTTGAATTTCCAAATGTGAATATTAGCGAATTGGAAAAGATAGTGAATGAATGACGCTAGAACGTATACTATTTCAAAGAGATGAACCTTTAGCCGACGGCAGACAAATAAAATATTATATAATTTATATACGCCAATGTCAGAACCAGTAGATAATAAATTATATAATATGATAAAGAACCGTATTTACAAAGAGCAACCGCGTCATAGTGCGTATCGAAGTGGTAAACTTGTACAAGAATATAAAAAACAGTTTTCGATAAAATACGGAAACCGTAAAAGTCCATACAAAGGAAATAAGACTAGGAAAACTGGTTTAACAAGATGGTTTGATGAAAAGTGGAAGAATCAAAGAGGAGATGTAGGGTATAAATATAAGAGCGATGTGTATAGACCAACAATTCGAATAAATAAAGAAACTCCAACAACATTCAGTGAATTGTCACAAAAACAAATACGAAGAGCAAGAACAGAAAAGTATAAGAAAGGTCATGTTTATAAATTTTTACAATAATAATGTATACTTATTACTTAAAAAATAGAAACCAATTTGCAGATCTACAAAAATAAAATACTTATATAATACAATATATATATTATAGTGTATCATACGAACGAACTTAATAATGAATATTCTGCTGCGGCTGATATTCACCCAACTGAGCCCATTTCATTTCATGTTGCCAGATGGTCTAATAATCCATACTCAAAAGGAGCTTGGTCTCAACTATTGGTCGGAGGCAGTCCTCATGACAGAGAACAATTGAGCAAACCGATATCAAAGTCTTTTATTCTTGCGGGTGAAGCAACTGTACCAGATTTTCCGTCACAAGTTCATGGTGCGTATATATCTGGCAAACGCGCAGCAAAATGGTGTTTAGATTCAATATATTCCAATAAGCCATCAAAGCCATTATTAATTGTGGTTATTGGTGCCGGGGCAGCTGGTATAAGCGCAGCAGATACGATTAGCAAGTCATTAAATAGTGGCCACAATAGTGATTCCAATAGTGGCCCCAATAGTGACCATAATAAACACAAAGTAATTATTGTTGAAGCACTCGACCATCTAGGTGGAAGAGCCACAACCATTTCCATGGGCGATGGTATACGAGTAGATGCTGGAGGCACATGGATACAACAATACAAAAACAACCCGCTTGTACCGGAAGCGTTGCGATTTGGATTACATCTTATTCCAACTGATTTCATGAGCCCAATAGCATCGTGTGCGGATGGACCGGTATCTGTAGACGAGATAAATGAAATGGTATTACAAATAGAAACCGCGGCACAAATACATCATAAAAATGTAAAAGACGATACATCTGTTATGAAAATTATCAACGACTATATATATCCAAAGTATTCGGATAATCCACGAATGCTGCGATTGATTGAATTATCTATAGCCGAAATTATGGCGGATACGGGTATACCACTAGATACATTATCGTCTAACTATGGTCTCGAAGAACCGTCATATGTAGGAGAAGGCGATCATTATATTCGAGAAGGTTTCTCAACATTATTGTCTAATATTGCGAGTGGTATTGAAATTAGGTATAATACTCCTATCAAGGTCATTGATTGGGGAGAAGATTCCAATTCTATCTCTGTAAAGCTAACGACTTCAAATAATGAAGTGATCAACGCGGATTATTGTATATGTACAGTGCCTATTTCAATTTTACAAGAGTCGTCAATGAAAGAAGATATAAATAAAAATAAAATATTAACTATTCATCCGCCTTTACCGATTGATCATCAAAATTCGTTAAACAAAATGAAAATGGCTATTTGTGACAAGGTCATCTTGCGATTTAGTCATAGATGGTGGCCAACATCACCTACAAATAATATATTGAAATGGTATGGTGATAGGTCGACTGATAGCAACAATAACAATTATGGTAACTCATATACTGATATACTAGACGCTACAGATGGTCTAGGGTTTCCAATCGTTGTATTATACATGATAGGTGAGGATAATGTTAAGAATCATATGGATGGTAGAACTGATAAAGAAATAGCATATGATGCGTATAAAACATTACAAAAATGGTCAATATCAATTATGCGTGATAAAGAGTTGCTCCGCGATCCGAATATGTAATGTAAATGTTATCAATCAAATCATATTTAATGGAAATATAGATTTAGAAATAAAAATATAGATTATAGATAATGGCGTATAAATTTGAAGGAGACAGATATGCATTTTTAAACTTGTTAGATAGAAATCCGGGATTAATGATTTTTAAATATACTGCAGAATGGTGTAAGCCATGTTCGTCTATTAAAAAGGAGGTCGATACACACTTTAAAAATATATCCGGAGAAAAGGTAGTATGTTTTGAAATAGATATAGACCAGTGTTTTGATCTATTTGCGTTTATGAAAACAAAGAAAATGATAAAGGGTGTGCCGACATTGATGGCATATAAAATGGGCTCAAACAGTTATATACCAGATGACAGCATATCTGGGGCAGACATAAACGAAGTAAACAATTTTTTTAATAGATGTAGAACACTATGATAAAATATGATAAATGATAAAATATCACAATAACTTTATGAAAAATAACAGTTAAAAAAATAAATAGATGTATATCTAAATGGAAAATTTGGATTTAAATATACATAATTATGATTTGAACGATTTATTGAATTTGTTTCGCTTACCATTTCATTTTAAAGAAGAACATTTGAAAGAAGCCAAGAAAATAGTATTAAAAACTCATCCGGATAAATCTGGTCTAGACAAGGAATATTTTATGTTTTTCTCTCAAGCATATAAATATTTATTGAAGATACACCAGTTAAGACAAAGTAGCACAACTACAAATACTGAATATCAGAAGGACGACTTGTGGAGTCAAGAACATAGTGTATTGATTGATGGAAGAATAAAAACAATGAGTCAAGAAGAATATGCTGATTGGTTTAACAAGACATTTGAAAAGATGCGGCTAAAAGATAGTGTCGAAGAGAGTGGTTATGGAGATTGGTTAAAATCGAACGAAGATTTAGTAGACGATAAAGTAAGTAATACTAGTCAAATGAATGAATATATTCAAAATAAAAAGAAACAGCTAAGAGCTTTAGTTGTTCATCAAGATTTCAAAGATATGAATATGAATGGAGGAAATCAGTTTGATTTAGTGAGGGACGCGCCGGAAAATTACGGTTCGACAATATTTAATAAACTTCAATACGAAGATGTGAGAAAGGCACATTGTGAATCAGTAATTCCGGTTACAGAGGAGGATTTTCATAAGAGGACTAAATATACAAACATAGACCAGTTAAATCGCGAAAGAACCCAAGATATGGTTCAAAATAGTGACAGATGGATTTCAACGCATGAAAACAAACTAAAAGAGATACATAGTAATGATGAGGAGATAAATATACAACGAGCATATAAATTGATGAATCAAGATGAGGTAATAAGAGAGAATCACGATAAATTTTGGTCGGACTTGAAAAGATTAAAAAATTAGTCTGTGTCTGCCGACGGCTCTATCTGCCGATGGCTAATGGTTCTATCTGCCGTGTCTGCCGACGGCTAAAATGAATATTAATATCATAGTTTTGTTTTATTTTTATTTATTTGGCGTCTCTCCCAACGGCTCATCACCAATAATTATCTCATGTAATTCATCTTCATCTGACGATGATTCTTCAATTCGTTTCGCAAATTTATATAAACTAAACCATAATTGCCCTATTAAATACCAACATGGTTCGGTTAGTTCATCTAATTTACTCTGTAAAATATTCCAATTACCACCGCAACCTCCTTTTTCGATAGGCTGTTTAAATTCTCTACATATCAAATCAGATGTGCGTTGCCAGTCCTTTCCTTTTTTTTCTTCGTAATCGTCCATTATATCATATTCATAATGTCGTATTGTTATACATTCATCGAATGTTACTATTTTCTTGCTAAATGGTGTCATGATGTTAGAGTACTACTATAATTATAGAATATTAATATTTGATACCATGTAGTCATTATTTGATACTGATATACTATTTTTATTATAAACATTCAATTTTATTTCCGATAAATGTATTCCCAAAATGTATCCTAGAAATTCTTTTTTTGTAAGTGTATAATATACCCTTGAACATTTACACCATTGAAGATTTAAAATGGGTCAAAATCGTCTAACAAATATAATGAAAATTATATAAATATTTTTCATTATATATATTATCATAATGGATAAAGATGAAATAATAAAAGAATTAGCAGAAAAGAATGCTAAATTAGAAGAGGAATTACAAGCAACCAAAGAACATCTCAAAAAATACACAGCGCCCGCAAGCAGTAAGGTTTATTATGAAAAACATAAAGAAGCGCAAAAACAAAGAGTTAGAATATATAAAGAAACCACGAACTACAAACCTACACCAGAACAAAAAAGGGAATATAATAAACAATCATATCTGAAAAGAAAGGAAAAACTCAAAAAAGAAATGGAAGAAAAAACTAATAATGAAAACATTTAGGAAAAAGTAATTATTTATAAATAACTACTTAAAATTATTTTCTTTATCTAATTTATAGGATGGAAAATCCAAAAGATAAACCTCCCGAGTTTTTCAAATCCACCAAAACCTCACTGAAAAGCATACTGAAACACACTGAAATCAATACAAACAAAATTAATGATGTTGTTATCAAGGCGCACAAAATCGTTATTCATACTTTACAATTTCTAAAATTGTATATGCTTCATCATTACGAAACGAATAATCATACCTTACCAGAAATTGATAAGGTATTGATTTTGAATGTTATGAAAGTTGTTTGTGGGGAAAAGCATACGAACACTGGAAAACCACCCAAGAGAGAAACGATTGAACTCAAAGACAAACTTACTGCTTTCTATACAGAACATTACAACCCATATACGCAACCAGAACAATTAGATTATGAATATATGAGTAATGTTCTTTCCTACTTATGTGAAGACATTATGACCATGTATGAAAATAACATCCAATTACATTATGTGGATTACGTAGAACGCTTTGTAAATGTTGTTTGGAAAAAGAAGATGCTTGTTGAGAAGATACGAAAAATATTTCCTACCAAAAAAGAAAAGGAAGCGCGGATTAGACATTTGGAAAAGGAACTGCGAAAAATAAAGAATGATTTGCTAAATGTTGATAATAGTGTTGCTTATACATCACAAACATATTATCATAATTGGATTACCCAACAAAAGAAACATATTCTTCCCAACAAAGATAAGTTTCAAAAACAAAGTATCTATTATGATTTGAAATGTAAACCAATGGATTATTTTCCGTGTATGATTGCGATGATGAAACACGTTGAAAATGATTTGGAAACTATCAGTAATGTTTTTCCGTTACGAAGCAGTATTGCTCCTG
>JACCDO011957649.1_pt1 | contig 10562 bp, 18 predicted proteins | sample 7446101 | NCBI WGS metagenome assembly JACCDO01 (sample SAMN15323440, study PRJNA562643) | freshwater metagenome | isolation source: river surface water | place: USA:Blue River Watershed | collected 2017-08-16
CTATTGAAATGTTCGGATTACCGGGCGATAAGTTCGAAACCCATGCTAACGTTCACTACATGGAATTTCTGTTTAAAAATAAACACGATGCACTTTTAATGTCTCTACGGTGGAATGCTCCCATTGTGACCAATCAGGAACTGGCCGTAGAGACTGTGGGTAGGTTTATTTAAACCAGCCAACCTTCAGGCCGTTGTCCACTCGGCGTTTCCATTCTTCAACACTGCCTGGATAACGCCATGCCCATACTGCACATAGAGCCATGAAGATGGCTGTTCCTGCAACAGCTTTCCAGTTCTGAGTAGTAACCCAAATAATAATTAAGCTGACATCCATAGTGATAAACATGGCCCATTTGGCTTTAGTTGGGAACACACGCTTTTCACCCCAGTTCCTTAAGAACGGTCCAAACAACTTGTGATTCATAATCCAGTTGTGCCAACGCTCGCTACCTTTGGCAAAACAGAATGCCGCAATAACAGTTGGTGTTGACCAAGGGATACCAGGTGTAACTACACCGATGTAGGCAATACCTAGGAAAATAAATCCTAGCGTTACCCAAAATGCTTTTTTAATTTTGTTCATAAAATTTCCTTTAAACTTCTTGTTAAGTAGTCAATATCTGCTTCTGTGTGATTAGGTGTCGGTGTAGCTCGCAGGCGTTCAGTGCCCCACGGGACTGTTGGATAGTTAATTGGTTGTAGATAAATTGATCTTTCTTCTAATAACCAATCACTGATCGTTTTACATTTTTTAGCATCGCGAATCATAATAGGAACAATGTGAGTATTTCCCTCTAACACATCAATGCCGTTTGACAATAGATGTTGTTTGGTTTGTTCTGCTACTTTAAAAATCTTTTCTCTTAGCTCAGGATGATCACTCACATACTTTACGCTGGCAAGAGCACCTGCACACAGCACAGGACTCATAGAAGTACTGAAAATAAATCCTTGTGCGTAACTACGTATCATATCAACTAGATCACGTCCAGCGGCAATGTAGCCTCCCTGAACACCGTAGGCTTTGGCTAGGGTGCCTTGAATTACATCAACACCGTCGATGCATCGTTGTTCTTCACTGACACCTGCACCTCGAGTTCCGTACAACCCAACAGCATGGACTTCGTCGACATAAACCATAGCACCGTATAGTCTTGCAATTTCGCAGACTTGGTCGATGGGACCTTTGTCTCCGTCCATACTGTATACGCCTTCCATAGCAATAATTGGTTGGCAGGTAGATGGAAGATTACTTAAAATTTCTCTAAGATGATCGAGATCATTGTGCTTCCAAACAGTTACCGGACACCCAGCACTTTTCATTCCAACAATCATACTGTTATGATTATTTGAATCGCTAATATAATGTGCTTCGGGTATCATTCTTCCCATAACACTCAAAGTAGCTTGATTTGCAACGTAGCCGCTAGTGAATAGCAATGCACTGGTCTTGTCGTGAAGTTTTGCCAGTTCCCATTCTAATGCAACATGATAGTGAGTAGTACCTGAAATATTTCTAGTACCTCCGGAACCAGCACCTGCGGTATCTAATGCAGTACGCATAGCATCTAGAACGACTTTGTGTTGCCCCATTCCTAGGTAATCGTTACTGCACCAATTGGTGATGTGTTTAATATTGTATTTTCCGTAATAAACAGCTTTAGGGAATTCTCCTCGTTCTCTTAGAATGTCCGTAAACACTCTATAATTTCCCTCAGTCTTTAATTTCTCAAGGCTGGCTGCTATAGCGTCTTGCGATTTTGGTTTTATCATAATGTATGTATTTAACCTCATAAATATCCAAAAAGGTAACTAATGAAAAAGTCAACTGAAATTGAGTTTGATGGAAAAGACATCGTTCTTGTAGATAAAAATTTTAACTATGCTAGGCATACTGTTGAATCTGTTCTAAGTAAAAAACTGTCTTTTTGGAGGAATTGGAACTGTTCTATAGGTATTCAACATCTCTATGTTGATTACGATGGCAATGTTTTTAGGGGAACTTGTAGAGAGGGCGGAGTTTTAGGCAATGTCTATGATGACTCTAATATGTCTATTGGAAAAAATTGGATAGTCTGCGAAAAGCATATTTGTTCTTGTGGTGCAGATATGGCAGCACCAAAAGTAAAAAATGAGTCCGATATTGTAAAGTTTTTTGATAATGGTAAAATTAAGGAATTTAATCTAAATCAAGAAACAGCAATAACTTTACCGGAAATGGTCTACTCTACTAACCAATATTATAAAAACATAACCTGGGCAGTCGGCAGGAGATGTAATTTTGACTGTTGGTATTGTCCAGAGAGCGATCATAATAATTATGAAGAACATAAAAATTATGATACATTGATGTCTGCTTATTCTGTACTAAACTCTCATTGGATTAAAAATGAACCTACAAAGTTTAGTTTATTGGGCGGAGAGCTAACAGTTTATAAAGATTACCTGCCTTTTGTTAAAAAGTTAAGAGAAGACGGACATAGATCTATTACAACTACCAATGGAACTAGAGATCCGGATTATCATGCAGAACTTGCTCAAGTTAGTGATATCTGTTTTAGTCTACATTTAAAATATGTGCAGTCAATGGGAATCGAGAAATTTTTAAAAAACATAGACTCTGCTATAAAAAATAAAAACGATAATTTTATTCGAGTTCGAATTATGGTTGATCCTGGAAATTTAGAATATGCCAAAGAAGTACATTCGACGATTTTGGAAAAGTTTAGTAACAAATGCTTAATAGCAGTAAAACCAGTACACGACTCAAATGGAAAACTTTTTGCGTCATATACACCAAAAGAGATATTCTGGATCCAGAAACCCTGTTGACAAATACGTTTTTCTTTGCTACAATATCATATATCAACTTAGGAGACATTATGATTTCTTTGAAAGAATTTATGGAAGTAGTCGATTACCGAATTACTGAAGGTAGTGATTATACTTGGAATTGCTTTGGGGAAGATGCACGACCCTACTCTCTGTCTGCCTGGAATGGAGATCACGACGGTTGGAGTTTTAACATTACCTTTGATACTAAAACACAAGATGTCTATGTTGTAGAAGCCTGCGACTATAAAAATCAACGTGCGTATCGAATTATCAATCCTTTGTTCAAAGCTGACCATGATGAATTTGCATCAGTTGAATATCCTGAGCACAAAGATCAAGCATGGGACGATGTTGACTACATTGATCTGGAAGTTGAAGACGATTGGCTAGAAAAAGCCAGAGCTATTGTTAACGGACAAGACTACGATGATCGAGTTAAAGTTCCTATTGACTTTTCCGACGATGAACTGCTCAAGTATATGAAGATGGCACATGATCGTGATATGACCTTTAATGCTTTTGTAGAAGAAGCTCTGCGTCAAGCACTTGAAGATTTCAAGCGTGATCCAGAAGGTATGACTCAACGTGCAAAGGATTTTGTTCGTGGCTAACGAACTGGCCAAATATTTGAACAGCCGTCGCCGTCAAAAAGACGAGAATGCTGTTCGCAAGCAGGCTAAGATTGCTAAACAGCATAGGGTAAGTGAGTACAACCCTGGCGAGCCAAAACAGCCTCATCGCTACCACAAACGTCATGCTATGGATTGCGGCAATCCTGAATGTTTCATGTGCGGTAATCCACGCAAGACCCATAAAGACAAACTAACAGCACAAGAAAAGCGTCTATTCCAAGATGTGGAAAAGACATCCGATCGACACAGTAACGGATTGCCTCCAAATGACGAAGAAGATATTCTATGAGAAAGTTGGCCGCAGGTATGTACCCGTAGCTGAGTATGATAGCCAACTTCTAGATAGTTTCCCTAAAGGAAATCATCTAGTCATGTGTTATCCTGGCGGATCTAGTCGTAGATTTAATATTAACCCGGCTTATGCTCCGATGATTGCTGCCGGCCGTGTCGCCGAGGATGCTATTAGTTCAGCAGTAGTCAAAGCCAGCGAAATGCGTCCTCACAACAAGCCTATTACCGAAAAACAAAAGAAAGCGTGGGAAGCGTTGGCTAAGGCGTTCGGCAACGATCGCTATTATGTTGAGATTCCTAGTGCTAGAGAAATTGCCGAAGAAGGTGTTAAGGCCATGTCGCTAGAAGCCGAAAAACTTTTAGAGCACGAAAGTGTTCGCAAGGCCTACGATCATTTTATTTTAATGTGTCAGTTGGTTAAAGAAAATAATGCTCAATGATCCGATTGGTATTCTTATTAGTATTCTGTGGTTCAGCGTGGAGTAAATCTCCACCGCAGAGTGTCCTGCTCTACAATGAGACTACAGGACATCACCTAATAGAAACCAACCCCAACACAGTTCGATCTATTGCTAGCATTACTAAAGTAATGACCGCAATGGTAGCGTTGGACTACGATCAGGATATTACAAGACCTCTCAAATTAGTGGGCAAGACTCGTGGAGTATTACCACGTGGTACATGGACTCGTGGCGAAGTACTACAGGCTATGTTAGTTCGCAGTGACAATGATGCTGCCGAAACATTGGCAGCAGATTATCCCGGTGGCCGCACAGCCTTTTTGGCAGCTATGAATGCCAAGGCAGCTCTACTGGACATGCCTCACGCCAATTTCAGTGATGCTAGCGGATTAGACAATAGAAACGTAACCACACTTATCGGAGTAAAGAGATTACTGCTGGCCAGTGCCGAATATCCTTTAATCAAAGAAATCAGTGTTAAGAAGCAAGCACTATTTGAACAGAGATTTAAGAAAAAAATTAGAAAGATAGAGTTACCAAATACGAATAAAGATTTGTTATTTGAATTTGATAATATAGTTGTATCAAAAACTGGTCTTACCACTCCAGCTGGCTGGTGTGTGGGAATGATCGTTGAACATAAACAACAGGTGTTTGTTGTGATTATCTTAGGTGCAAAAAATAAATTAGAACGGTTGAAGTTAGCGAGAGAAATCTTGTATAATAATATATCCGATACTGACTTAAGATAATATGGGAATTTTAGCCAATCACGAATATACTGTAGTTGAACTAAGAACAAATGTTTATCTGCCCGATGAAATGTTTGCTTGGCTTCAAACGCAGTTTGGGCCCGGGGACGGCGAAAGGTGGTTCTTCAAACCGCCTAAGGTATATTTTGCTGATCGAAGAGATCATATGATGTTTCTATTGAGGTGGTCATGAGTTATATCAATGTTAATTCTAGTATCTTTAACGGCATTCAACTAGAGCCAGAAATTGCCCCTATGAAAAAAGGCACAGCCAAAGGATGGGGTATGACCTACAGTTGGGTTAGTTTGCCTGTTACCGAAAAAAACAAACATATGAATATCGTTGATCCTGCACGAGATTGGTGTATTGAACAATACGGAAAAAGTGGTGCTCGTTGGTTTGAAAAAGCAGGTAAGTTTTATTTCAAAGACGAAAAGGATATGACAGTTTTTATTTTACGTTGGTCATGAGCACTGAGTGGAAGTACAAGGTCACGATTGAAAATCCCGATTGGTACGAAGTACAGCAGTGGTGTGAAGTCTATATCGGAGAGTTTGATAAAGATTGGTATAAGTTAGGAATAGATCCTGCCGAATGGGTGATTGATGGCATGACTAGGACAACTTGGCTTTTTAAACAAGAAAAATACGCCAGTATGTTTATTTTGAGGTGGGTATGAAAATAGAACGTACAAGTTATCCCGGATGGGCGGGACATCCTACCTACCGTGTCCGTACATATGATGACTGGTTTGAAATTTGTCAGTGGATGTACAAGAACAAGGTAGAACATTTCTTGTTAAGTTCTGGCAGTGGCGGGTATACTTTTCAAGTTAGAGATAAAAAAGAATGGTTTATGTTAAAATGGGAATTATGAGATGAACGAAAAAATTAAAGAAATAATGATCAAATGCTATAAACCCTATAGCAATTTTGACTATGAAGAGTTTGCTAAACTGATCCTTAAAGAGTGTATTGATATTTGTGAAAATACTCGCTACGACGGGCAGGTGGCCGCAAACAGAATCAAATTTGTGTTTGGGTTAGATACTGACACTAAATAAATTTGTAGGATGGTCCTACAAACCAACACTCTTTAATTAACAGGTACTTAGAGTGTGTACCGTAAAAGGAAGAAAAATGATGTACAATCAAAAACTAGTCGCCTCTATTAAGACAAAAGGCAAAATTCTACGTGAATTCAAAGACACAGTCTATATTCCATTTGCCAGCGAATATAGCATCTTACTAAAAAATCTCAATACAGTTCGTGCAGTCGTTAATGTGTTTATCGACGGAGAGAATGCCGTTCCTGGCGGATTGGTCATAGACCCGGGTCGATCAGTCGATCTTGAGCGTTGGATTAAAAACGGCAATCTCTCCGAAGGCAATCGTTTCAAGTTCATTGAACGCACTGCTAAAATTGAAGAAGGCCCTCGTGGCATCAAGGAAGAGGACGGACTGATCCGTGTAGAGTATCAGTTTGAACTTCCACGTCCTGTAATCAATGTTAACAACATTGTAGGCAGCTTCCTTCACTATCCTCCGGGTGTTCGAGGCTTGACCAGCGAGTATCCAAGTGTAGTTGACAAGTATTCCTACACTACTAATAACATTACAGGACAGACTCTAAGTCAGGTAAATGTTGGCGGTACTCTGCGTGGTGTTGATTGGAGCAAAAACGGCGAAGCCACTGCGGCTGCTGCCTCGGCTGCTATTAATCAAGTAGCACCTCAGTCTTCAGAATTACACGCCGGCATGGCCACAATGGACTGGAATGACGTAGGCATTACTGTGCCAGGTAGTAAAAGTGAACAGAAATTTCAAACTACTACAATCGGTGCTCTTGATCCTACAGTCCATAACATTGTTCTACGCATTGTTGGCGACCTTGGACACAATAAGCCAGTCGAACAAGCAGTCACAGTTAAGCATAAACCTAAGTGTGTAACTTGTGGCAAACAGAACAAGCATAATGCTAAATTCTGCTCAGAGTGCGGAACCGCTTTGGAGATATTTGCCTAATAGTGTAATCATTTTGTAATCTCTTTGTGTTTAAATAATATTGTGCGTTATGCACATTCACTTAACACACAAGGAGATTACAGTGAAAAAATTTATACTGACACTACTGGCGGCGTTTGCCGTTTCAGCACAAGCAGCAGATATTACAGGGGCAGGTGCAACCTTCCCCTTTCCCATATATGCAAAATGGGCAGAAGCCTATAAGAAAGAAACCGGAGTCGGTCTTAACTATCAAAGTATCGGAAGCTCTGGAGGCATTCGTCAAATTAACGCCAAAACTGTAGCATTCGGTGCTACAGATGCTCCAGTAAGTGGAGAAAACTTAGATAAGATGGCTCAAGTTCAGTTTCCTGCTATCATTGGCGGAACAGTTCCAGTAGTTAATTTAGATGGCTTCAAGCCCGGAGAACTACGTATTACAGGACCTGTGATGGCTGAAGTGTTTATGGGTAAAATCAACAAATGGAATGACCCTAAACTACAGGCATTAAATCCAGGTAAGCGACTACCCGATGAAGCTATCACAGTAGTACATCGTGCTGATGGGTCTGGCACAACATTCAACTGGACAGACTATCTTGCCACAGTCAGCAAAGAATGGGCAGACCGTGTAGGCAAAGGTGCCGCAGTTAAATGGCCAGCTGCCAGTTCAGTAGGTGGCAAAGGCAATGAAGGCGTTGCTGCCAACGTAAATCGTATCAAGGGTAGTATTGGGTATGTAGAGTATGCTTATGTTAAGAAAAACAATATGACATTCCTACAACTACAAAACAAGTCAGGTCGTTGGGTCAATCCTGATGATCTAACATTTGCCGCAGCCGCAGATGGTGCTGATTGGTTCTCAGTTCCTGGCATGGGACTAAGCATTGTAGATCAAGCTAATCCTAATGCTTGGCCTGTAAGTTCTGCCAGTTTCATCATCATGTACAAAGATCCTGCTGATAAGAAAGCCAGTCAAGAAGTACTAAAGTTCTTTGACTGGGCATTTAAGAATGGTAAGAAGATGAGTGAAGAATTAGACTATGTTCACTTACCTACACCCTTACAGAATCAAATTAGACAGAGAGTTTGGACACAGATCAAACATTAAATCGACTACACTGATAGAGTGGTGCTGGAACTCGTAACCAGCAATAGGGCCAAATGGCTCTATTTTTACCTCTTAGATTTAGTATAAATATTCTTGATGACTATACAAGAATTATTAGAAGCAAACTTTCAAGGTGCAGCCTGTACAAAAGACTGTAGCGGACATTCAGCTGGCTATGCATGGTCAGTCAAACACCGCAATAGAAACTGTCAATCTAAAAGTTCTAGTTTTAATGCAGGTTGTAACATAGCCAAAAAACAGATAGCAGATAAAAATATACAAAAACCGGATATAAACAATGAACCTGTTGATCAAGAAAATGATCAAGAAGTTCTAAAGCAGAATAATTACTAACATGCGAATACTATTTGTTTTATTATTCTTAACAGGTTGTGCTACAACTGATAATGAATCAATAAGCAGAGATAGAACAACAGAACAATTAGCCAAGGCTGCGTTAATTGGGGAAATGTTAAAAAGTCAGGATCCTGTTGTTAGATCTAAAGGTGCCGAAGCAGCCGCAGAATTTGTCAAACCTAAAGAAAAATCAGTTACCTTTAGATGGGGTGCTTTGTGGAATAAAGATTAATCCCACATAGATCTAAAATTACCCTGTGTTCTAACAGCAGTCCAAACAATTTCAGCTATAAACTCAAAATGGTCCCGCATCTGTTTAATAGCAGGATCTGGACAAATTCTTATCACATAATCATAACAGCCCTGACCCATATCTACATAGTAAGAACTGTTAATACCACGCCTTGTTCCGTATTCTGGAAAAACAGCTCTAGCAAAAAAACAAGTATCGCCTAGATCCTGTGCATCAAATACACTTTTAATAGTCATATATCTTTCAGCAAAACTAGGGTCAGGAGCCCAAGGATTTTTATCCATTTTATCTGCCAAAATATTTACAGTATATTGTACAATCGGATTTGGCATTGTCCAACCCTGTACTTCTAGCGTTTCGGTTAAAATATCTTCAAAACCTTTTAATGCAGTTTTATTCATTACGATCCCCACACTCAATTTTATTTACATTTTGGATAAATTTCCACTTTATTAATAGAGTGTTTTCATGTATACTAAATACAAATAAGAAAACGATAGACGTTTTCAGACATATTATAGAAAGGATTTTTCTATGTCTAAGAAGTATGATACCCTTGTCCTCATCGGACGTTTTCAACCGTTTCACAATGCTCATCTTGAGATTGTTAAACGTGCCACTGCACTGTGCGACAAATTAGTTATTGTCGTAGGCTCAAGTCGACAACCACGCACTTACAAAAACCCGTTTACGTTTGAAGAACGTAGTCAAATGATCCGGTATGCTACCTCTGGTTTGAGCCTGCATATCAACATCGAGCCGAATACTGACACTATCTATAACGACCAAGCATGGGCTGTCCGTGTTCAACAGATTGTAGCAAAGCATACACAATCTGGTGAACGAGTTGGTATTATTGGACATAAGAAAGACGACAGTAGTTTTTATCTTGATATGTTCCCTCAATGGGGTTACGAAGATGTAGAACTAGTTGAGTTCTTGAGTGCTGTAGATGTTCGCGATCTTTATTTCAAATGGACATTCAACAGCAACTTCATTAAGAATGTTGTTCCGGAAAGTACCTACGAGCGTTTGATGTCTTTCCGACAAACAGAAGAATTTGCACAAATTATCCGCGAACGTGAGTTCGTTGAAAAATACAAACAACAATATGCCAGTCTGCCTTATCCACCGGTGTTTGTTACCACAGATGCTGTAGTAATCCAGTCGGGGCATGTATTGATGATTAAACGCCGTTCAGAACCCGGAAAAGGTTTGTGGGCACTGCCCGGCGGCTTTCTAAACGCCAACACAGATCGTAGTGTACAAGATGCCGCGATTCGTGAACTGCGTGAAGAGACTGGTATTAAAGTACCAGCACCTGTGTTGAAAGGTAGCATTCAAGATCAGCGTGTGTTCGATGCTATCGGGCGTAGTGCTCGTGGACGCACAATTACCCATGCGTTTAAAATTGTACTTGCAGACGGAGAACTTCCAAAAGTCAAGGGAATGGATGACGCAGAAAAGGCTAGGTGGGTGCCTATTGCAGAAGTCAGGAGTGACGAATGCTTTGAAGACCACTGGGAAATCCTACAGTATTTCGTAGGTGCATAATCGATAGACGATTATGTTATTTTTTAAAGGAACTTTAAAATGAAACTCGCAAAAAATATTATTCTCAACACTGACAGCTACAAAGTCAGTATGTTCAAACAATATCCAGCAGGTACTACAGGTGTATATTCATATATTGAGAGCCGTGGAGGCCGATACGATAGAACTGTATTCTTCGGACTACAGGCTTTTATCAAAGAGTACTTACTGGAACCAATCACTCAAGCAGACATCGACATTGCTGATGAGATCCTTACCGCACACGGTGAGCCTTTCAACAGAGCAGGATGGCAGTACATTCTTGACAAGC
>JACCDO010463457.1_pt1 | contig 10561 bp, 6 predicted proteins | sample 7446101 | NCBI WGS metagenome assembly JACCDO01 (sample SAMN15323440, study PRJNA562643) | freshwater metagenome | isolation source: river surface water | place: USA:Blue River Watershed | collected 2017-08-16
AATAAATTTTCTTTTTCTCTTTTTTTCTTTTCTTCCTCATAACTTCGTCTTTCTCTTTCTCTACTCTCAATTACAGATCTATTTCTTTCATCTCGATTTCTTGTGACTCGATCATAAAATTCTATAAAAGATTGATTCATATCTAATTCAGTATTTTCATTTTCATCTTCGTTATCATCATCATCTTCATCATTTTCATTATCTTCGTCTTCTTCATCTTCACGATTATTTAATATTCTCATAGCTCTTTTATATTTTTTCACATCTTTTTCCTTAATATTTAAATAATCTTTAATATAATTTTTATAAGTTTCCGAAAAATATATATAACTACTATTATAATCAGCTAATACCTGAATATAAAATTGTTTTCTAATGTGTTTTTTATTAGCTTCTGAAAAATCAGTAATTCCTAATAATTTATCAACTAATTTATTTAAATTTTCTATGGTATAATTTAAAATAGGGTACTTAACAAATAAATTAAATCTTATATTTCCAGTTGTTCTTTTTTCAATATTATTTTGAAAATCTATATTTTCTAAAACATCATTAGTAAAATTATCATATATTATAGAATTATCATATAATTCTGCAAATAATATATTTTTATATATTTTCAAAAAAACCCAATTTTCTGGATCAGTAATACTCTTTTTATGTTTTTTTATTAAAATTGGTTCTGGTATACACTCCGGATTAACTTTAATTGCAAAACCACGTCTTTTATATTTTTTTATACGTTTAATTGTAAATTCATTATGTTGCAAAAGCGCAGGTAAATATTCTTTACGTAAAGTAGCTATTTTATTTTCTATTCCTTCTGGGTCAGTTCCTTGAACAGTTCTTCCATCATACCAAATTTCACATATACTGAGATCAAAATTTTTGACAATATTTTCAATTGGATGGTCGTCAGAAATAATTAAGATATCTATAACATCTTCATCATCATCGTCCGCTTCTTTGAACATTCGAAATCGAGATAAAATATTATTTTTTTTGAAAAAAGATTGATCATATTCAGGTGTAATATAATTTCTCGAATTTAAAATGCTAAATTGTGATGTATTTATTAAAAAATTAACTAATTTTTCGACTTTAGACATATGTACATATATATCTAAATCAATATTATAAGAATTAAATTTTTGATAAACTGATAACACAGAACTGCCTGCTATAAGAGCTTCGCTCTCAATTAAAGTTTGATTAAACTGTTCATAACTATCTTTAAAAATTTTTTTTAGTAATTCTTGATATTTTGTAACGTCAAAGCTCATTTATTTAGAAAATTAATTTTTTTTAAATTAAAAAATTTAAAAAAGATTGAATAAGTAAAATGTCCGAGTATCCAATATTTATTAAATTTGAAACTACAACATTTGTCATATATGTTGACAATTATACCACGGTTGATCAATTAATTGATCTGATTAAAATTAAAGTTTTTGAAAAATTAAAATTAGACATATTTAAATTGGATAATAAAAAATTTAATTTTAAAAGTAGTAGAATTAGAAAATTTAATTCAGACCAACTAAAGTTGTCAATTTTTGATTCGTCCTTCCAAAATTTTTTTATAGCAAATCAAACATATACTGTCAATCTTTTAACTTTTGAGTTACCTGATGATCCATATTGCTTTGATAGTTTAAAAAAAATTGTTAAATTTTTAGAAATAATGAAAAAATCCGGTAATCAAGTCATTATATCACCTTATTCTGCAAATGTTACGAATGACTATTATAAAAATATTTTACAACAATTCCATTATGATATTATAGAAAGAGAAACTCCGAAAATTATATATCTCTTAATTGACGGTGCTTTTTTTAATGATAAAAATGAGGAAGTATATCATTTGTTAAATTGTAGCGAAATGAAATTACCCGAAATGATTAACGTCAAGAATATTAAACTTTTTCAACTAGAAAAACCGTATATTAATTATAAAACACCTCCCGAGTATGAAGAATTATTTAACGAATTAGTTTTAGAAAAAATTAAAGATAAAAAAGTTTTATTTTTAATTTTGAAATGTAAAATAGATAAAGAAATACTAAATTTTTTAAAAGAATATAGAGATGAATTTCAATTTAGAGCCTTTGGAGGAGGAGAGTACGATTTTTGGTTTAATAAATAAAATTTTATAATTACTAATTATAAAATATTAAAATGTTTCATTTACCTACTGAATTAGTGACATATATTTATACATTCGATGATACTATTTTGAAGAATTATGAAAAGTGTCTGAAAATTATTAAAAATTTACCACAAATTATTACTGTAAAAACACGAAAAAAATACTCCATTGAAAATATTTTTGGAGACTTTGATGATAATTTAGTTATTCATCATAATGACCTTTTTTATTATCATTTTTTTCTAATAAAATTTGATATAAGAGAAAAATATGAAGTTACAAAGTTATATGAATATATTCGTAATATTTATAATTTGGATCAAAGATATTATGAATGGATATTTCAAATTTTACCAAGTTTAGAAGAAAAAGTTGATTAATTTCTCTTATTTTTTACCCATTCTATATAATACCAACTGTCTAACATAAATTTTCTCTCTAATGGATTTGTAATTTTTTGTATATCTTTTAGTTTATTTTGACGATATTTCTCTAAATAATTATCTATGACATTAGCAACAGTATAACCTTCTTCTATTTTATTTGTAATAAATTCGTTTTCCTCATTCTTAAAAATTCTGCTTTGTGCAATAATTTTTTCTTTATTTTCCCGAAGAAGTATATTACTAATTATTTGAGAACAAATTGCATAACCAACACCAATTTTTGTATAATTATCAAGAATATATTCGAGAATGCCAAAAAATATTTCAATTTGATCTACTGTCAAGTTTGTAAATATTTTATTTTGAAATAGATTTGGTTCATAAAAATCATTATAAACTCGTTGAATTATTGATTTTCCTTGAGTTTTATAATATTCATTATATTTATTATTACTGTCAAACATAGTATTAAAAAGTTCAAGATGTTCTTCCCGCAGAAGTAAATTAACGTATTTATCTTTTAGTATAATACTCAAAATATTCTTTAAAAATTCTTTTAAATTTTCTATTTTTTCCATATTCTTTATTCTTTATTCTATAATTATTATAAATTTATTTATTTAATTTATAATTTCAATTTTATTTAAAATTATTTTCTCTTCGCAATATAAGAAATTAATTGCATTTCATATATAAAATAAGTAATACATGCAACAACAATAAAAATACCAAGTCCTAAAATAATTCCAGCGTTACCCGATTTAACTTGACATTCTTCTTTCTTTTCTTCGTTAATAATAATACTTGATAAGGTAATCAAGGTTATTCCAAGTATTAATAACATAATGATATAGTATTTATAATTAAAACCAGCAATCTTATTACCACAACTATAATTGCAAGCAAAGAAAGCGATAGAAGCTGTTGCAATAGCAACTCCTAAACATAATATTATTTTATTTGAAGTTTTTAATAGAGTAGATTTACAAGGTGTAGTTCCTAGTTTTTCATCGGTTCTCCAACTTAAGTAAGTTAAAACACCACCGATAATCATCATAAAAAATACAAATATCATAGATATTAAGTTCATTTCATTAATTTGATCTTTGTATTTAGATTGATTTTTTTCTAAGATTTTCATAGCATCTTCTCCAAGAAGTCCTCTATCTTTTTTTGATCGTGATGACATATTTTTATATATATAAATATATAAAATTTATAAAAATTTAAAAAAAAATTAATATTTAATAAATGAGTTTTGACATCACAAATTTTCAGTCTTTTTTAAAAGATAAATATTTTCGAGAAAATTATGATGCTTTTAATTTAAAATTAATTGAATCAGAAGGAGTAATCGCAGGTAGTTCGGTATTATCAGTTTATCAATCATTTAGAAATGGAGCCGACGATTTAGATATCTATAATCATATTTCTAAAGCTAAAATTTTAGTAGATTTTTTAAAAAGTATTGGATGGAAAATTCTTAAATATTCAAATTATATTACACCTGAATACGACGAATCTTTCTTTAAAAAAAATCATATTCTAGGACGTTTTAGATTAACAAGTAAAACATATGATCATATAGATATCTTAATTGTTGACGACGAATATTCTTTAGAAAGTATAGTACAAAATTTTGATCTTAGTGTCTGTGAAATTTGGTACGACGGAAATAAGATTCAAGCTTCGGATGAAGATGGTATAAGAGATAAGGTTGCTACACTACGAAAAGAATATATTTCTGCGCTATTACAAAGAAATAGATTTACAGTTGATCGTATTGTTAAATACAATAATCGTGGTTTTAAAATTAAAGTTAATAATGATTGTATCGAAAATGCAATTTATTTAGAAAAACCTCATAAAACAGTTAGTAATCCGGAAGAGTGGACAGTTTTGAAAGTTTATAAAAATTTATTATTTAATATTGATGATAAAAATTTATATGCGAATATGAGTCCTACTGTTTTAGATGATATCGATTTTTTTAATAATTTTATGAATGATTTTGTAAATGTAACTTTTAATTTGTTTGTTAAATATCCATTAACTAATTTTACAGTTGAAAATTTAAATAAAATAACAGAACAACTTTTAGGTATAGATAATTTGAGTGAAGAGGAGAAAAAAAGAATTTGTAAAAAATTTTATATCAAGTTACTAGCAAAGGATTATAATTATAAATATTTTCCTAGAAAATATAAAAAGTATATTAAAGATTATTTAAATATCAAAGATTCAGATATTAGAGTTTCTGAATACTACGATGAAGACGAGGACTTTGAAGATGAGGAAGATGATGACGACGAAAATGATGAGGAAGATGATGAAGATGAAAATCAAAATACAGAAGAAGATAATACAATTATAAACAGAAATTTAGATGCAAATATGGTAAGAATAAGAGAAATAAGAGAAGTAGAAGAAGAAAGAGAAAGAGAAAGGGAGAGAGAATGGAGAGAAAGGGACAGAGAACGGAGAGAAATGGATAGAGAAAGAGCACAAGAGATAACTATTAGAACTGGTTTATTACGAGAAGTTCAAAATTATCCAGAAGATGAACCTATATTTTTAGAAATTTTGTCTGAACCAAATCTTTATTCAACAGACGAAATTAGAAGAATTCTTTTCGAACATTATAAGTCTCAAATAAATAGATTAATTGAAGAGAATAATTTAAATATATCTGAAGAATTTATTCAAGAAAATAGTAATAATATCTCAGGATTAAAGGGTCTTCTAAATTATTATCATCAACGAAAATATTATTTTGAAAAAATAGAACAAATTATTCGTGAATTAAGAGAACATAATCCACGTAATTTAGAAATAAGCGATTTTGAAAATTTAATTACTACTAACGGAGAAAGATCAGAAAATTTAAAAGAATCAATCGAACGTTATTATGAATATCAAAATTTTGATTCTATTGGTAACTTAGAAGAAAATTTAGTAGATACTCCTATAGAATTTGAAGGAATTGATTTTGACGAAAGTAGATTAGGAAATACATGTCAAGATTTAATTATGTTTGATGAAAAAGAAATTACTGAGTACTTACACGAAGAAGGTGCTGTTATTTTAATTAATCGTGGTTCCGGAAATGATTCAGATATTTTATGTTTTGATCGTGAAACATTACAACAATTATTCAATGATAAAGATGATGGATGGTTTTATGCTTGTACTGGAAATTTAATGTGGAAAAGTAAAGCAGGAAATAGATACAGAGTTCAAGAGTTATCAAACGACCGTTCAATTAGTAATCATGAGGGACTTTTACAAATTTTACGTAAACCATATGTAAAGATACCAATTAATGCTGAAGGCATGAATGCTTTTATTAGCGCTCGAGAATTATATAGTATAATTCAAAGTGATAATAATGTTTTTTATATTGAACCAAAATTGGATGCAGGAGGTAATCAAATTAGTTTTACTCATACTATAACACATGGTGTTTCTCAAGGTGGAAGTTTTGTAAGCGCAAACCATTGTCAATCAGGCAGCAATATTTTATTATATGAAGTTAAAGTTTGTAACAATCCTGAATTATGTATTAGATCAATTCTTCAGTAATTTAAAATATTTTCAAAATAAGAAAATATTTTAACATAAAATAATTATAACTATAACTACAGTTATATATAATATATAAAAATTTGAGTTACGTTGGTTAGAAGAAACTAATAATTTTTCTCGACTCATATAAGTATATTTTTCTGGTTTATATAACAAACAAGATTCTTGTAATCTCATTTCATTTTTACTATTTTCAGTAAATAAATAGTTTTTCTTTTCAACTATATTTGAATTCATTATATTATCAACACTTTCGTCATGATGTGCTCCAAAAACATGACCTAATTCATGAGCTATAATATAAGATATTAATGTTGATGGAACATTATAAATATTTGCAATCATGATAGCATTTTCAGAACATATAGTATTAACATATGAAAGTCCTCTAATATTTTTTAAGGTTGGTATATTTACTAAAATTAAAGTTATATCTGAAGTATTGTTTCGGTAATATAATAAATCATTTATATCATTTTTGTCATTTTGAAAAAAAACTTCTTCTTTTACATAAAATGTGATATTTAAATTAGAATTTTTATATATTTGATCAGTTTCATCTAGAATTTCATATGTGTAATTAATATTTTTTGTTTTCTCATATATAGAATTATAAATATCTATTTCTATATAAGAATTTGCTAAATTATTATGAAATAAATTTGTAAAAAATAAAAACCAATAAAAAGTTAAAGTATAAAAAACCATTATTTTATTTATAAAATTATTGTTTAAGCCTTGCATTTTTTTAATGTTGCTGCTTTTACACAAGTATTTTGACAAGTACCTTTTCCATCACATAAAGATGTACCATCACTTCTGGTTTCATAAAAATTTGGTTCTGGGTTATCACAGACAGCATTTTGTACTTTAGCTGTAGTTAATATATTTTTAATAATATCTATTCCTTTTTCAACCCATTCAGGTATTTCTTTTCCAAAAATATTACAAATACCCGTACCTAATGTACCTGAAAAATATGAAGGTGTAAAATTTGATGATGAAATAAGTATTCCATAATCAGAATAATATATTTTTGCATGTAGAACTTTACAATCATTATATTTACCAATTGGATTTTGAAACCAATAATGTATTTTAAAATTAGAAAATGATTTTAATTCATCCATATATTTTTGACCTTCTTCGCAACGAAATAAATTACAAGTTGGATTACCATAACATAAATTGTCTGAGAATGGTGAATTATTGATCCATAAATCAACCACAACTCCTCTTGTAAGAGCTCCTTTAATTTCGTCAAAAAGAATTGTGTCATAACCATTTTTTTCTGCTAAGGAATCACCAAAAATAGATAAATCAAAGTTAGTAACAAAAATAAATTTTTGTGCATTTTTAAAAATATTACGAATTTGATTCCATTCATAAGTAACTCTTCCAGAATTATTATCCCAATCTCCATTGTTAAAGTAAGATCCTACATCATTTTTATTTTCTGGACATTCCTGTTGTGGAAAATTACAATTATTTCCTTGCATATTTTGACAAATAGGTTGATATGGAGAAACTGCTAGATAATATTTTCCTAAATTAGTTGGGTCAACATATGGATTCTCCGAAGTATATTGAAAATTAAGTTTATAATTGCTATTTGCTAATAGATATTTAGCTTTTTCTAACATATCATGATAGAGAGGAGATTGAGAATTAACTACTACACCAATATCTATGGATGCGGATGATGATAAATTTTGTCCTCCTATATACCCTTCGTTTTCTGAAATATAAACTTTATCATGGAAAAACCACATTTTATTTTGTCCAAAATCAACATATCTTAAGTTTTTACCAAGATGCTCTTTAATTCCTGGTTGATTAGCAAATTGTGATATACCATTTTCTAGAGGACATTCAGCGACATCTCCTTTAACACGAATACAAGAAATTTGCACACCACGGTTGAGAGCATTTTTAAAAGCATAATAAATTTGACTTTGATAATCATTTGGATCTTCAGAATAATGTATACCAAGTTTAATATATGCGTTTGCTAAAATAATAAATTTATTGGCATTATTAACCATATTATAAAACCAGTTATAAAAAGTATTTTCTGTATGTAATAAATAATTGGCGCTAATAAAAGGATTAGAAATAATTATACGACAACCTGAAGTGTCGGAATCCCCCACATCATATTTTTTAGAAACTATATCAAATTTTGATGATTTTGTATAGCATGACCATCCCTTTGATTCTGTACATGTATCAGGATATAATGGTCGTCCAGATGTATTATTTGGACATTTAACATTATCTATATTATTCGGACAAACATAAGGTGAAGCATAAGTTGGGAATTTATTTTTTGAATTCCAATTTGCAGATGGCCCATTACTATAATTACTATCTTTTTCTAAACTAAACAATTGACAGGAATAATTTTGACAATTCTTGCAAGTTCCATCATTAAAATTAAAAGCAATACATTTATCATCTTTTTCACAAGCATTTTGACAATCATTTAAATTTGAAATTGAAAGATTTTGATAATATGGAAAACTGTCACGATAGCCTTTACAAAATCCCTCGTTAGATAAGCTATCGACCTTATGGAATTTTTCAGGTTTATAACAAACAGGAGTTGTACTGGGTTGATCTGGATCAATTGGATTAGTAGTAATTGGTTGAATTGGATTATTAGTAACTGGATCAATTGGATTAGTAGTAATTACTTGTTCAGTTGGTTTTATAGTAGTTTCTTTATTTTGATTATATATATTATTACGATAAAATAAAGCCATAAAAAATGTTATAACTCCCATAGAAAAATAAATGTAAAGTGGTATATATTGTTTTTTATATAACATAAAAAATGCTAAGGATAAAAATAATATTGTTAAACTAAGTAAAATTATTTTTCGTGGATCATGTTTTTCTTCTTTTCCTATTTTATTATTTTTATTTTCATAACTTTCTTGAATCCACTTTTCTACTTCTTCTAATTTAGTTTCACATTTTTTTACACAAGATTTATCCAAACATACTTCGTCATTCGCACATGGTTTGGAATTTCCACAATTTGATTGACAAATATCTTGAATACAAGTTTCGCTATCTTGACATATTTTTTTCCCACAATTTTTTTGACATATATTATTAACACATGTTTCATTCTCATTACAACAAGATTCTTGACAACAGCTTAAGCAACATTTACTATCTCCTTTTGAACAATTCGCACAATATTTGGAAAAATATGGATCATTCTGCAAATCTTTAGGTACATTTAAAATATCTTTCGTTTGACAACAATTATTGGTATTTTCGGAATTATTTGGACATGTCATATCACCTAAACCAGAATAATATTTATGACCTAGTGGATTATAATAATCATTATCAGTATATTCTCCACAATTATTCCATAAACTATTCCAATGATTATTAAAATAATTGAGTAATTTTGGTGAATTTTGAATTAATAATTCTTCATTCAATATATTATAATAATGACCCTTTGAAGGATGAGCAGTACTTAATAAAATAGAGTTATCACTTAACCATAATTTGTCATGAGTAAGGCTATTATTTACCATACTATCATTTTTATCACATATTTTATATTTTCCAGTGTCATCTCGGCACCAAGATTGATTTATTCGATCACATACTTTATAAATTTTAGGATACATATGAGACCATTTATTTTTATCATTTCTAATTTGACCAATTAAAGAATCACTATTAGAATTTTGCCATCCATTATTTTGCAAACAAAACCAATTAATTTTATTATTTAAACTTGCAAAAATAGCATTTTGAAATTGTGGTAATATAGTTCCAAAACCAGCTTCAGCATTATTTTCTAAACATTGACTATGAATTGAAGTTTTAATATACTTCTTTGCATCCTTAATTAGTTTAACCAATAAGTCCGCACCAAAAATCATTTTTTGATTCCAAAATTTATGACCATAATTAGGAGGAGGATCAACACCAAAAGTAAAAGAAACATTTTGATCTATTCCCATCGTAAAAGTTTCATTTTCCAAACATGTTTTATCATTATTTCTATCACCGCTAGCACCACATCCAAAATTTTTATCGCAAAAATTTGGCCCAATAAAGTATAATTTAGGTACTAAGATCGGTTGTTTGGGTGGTTCATTTTTATAATTTTGTAGTTGTAATTCTTTTAAATCATTAGATATAGTTTTTGTAATATTTTTATTATATTTTTCAAAAGTTTGACAAATATTAAGATCGCGGAACAAAGCATATTGTCCAAAATCGCTCTTTAAACTTGCGACAAATCCTAAACCGGTTTCTTTCATATTATTTCCGTTTGGTTTTGTATTTAAATTCCAACTTCCCATGAAAAAACTAACTAAATTTTTACTTTTATAATAAAAGGATATTAATTTACAATGACTATGAACTTTCGAGTTCATTTCTAAAATATAAGGATAATAGTTAT
>JACCDO012229649.1_pt1 | contig 10561 bp, 7 predicted proteins | sample 7446101 | NCBI WGS metagenome assembly JACCDO01 (sample SAMN15323440, study PRJNA562643) | freshwater metagenome | isolation source: river surface water | place: USA:Blue River Watershed | collected 2017-08-16
GGAGATGCAAAAAGCCCAGATAGTAAATTTGGATTATATAATTTAACCAAAGACATAACAGAAATATTTAATCTTACTAACAATCCTAATTTTCCTATAAGCAATTCTGAATTAAATAAAGCATTTCCATCTCTTTCTGTTGCTTCAAATTTTTTAACTAACGCTCTAGGTCTATTCAATAGATATACAGATCTTAGACAAATACCTAATACAGAACTACAAAAAATAATAAGAACAGTAGATCAAATTAGAGTTTACGCGATAGCTATACAGGGATTAAATACACCGGCTTCTTTTGTTAATCTCGCTGATTCTATATTAGGAGGAGACGTTCAAAAACAGATAGAGAAAATAAATAAAATTATAACCCCTACAAAATTAATACCTTTACTAAAACAAATATTAAAAGTAGCCAATAATTTAAATTCATTAGGAACTAAACTTATATCTTACATAACCACAGCTCAAGGAATAATAAAAATAGCAATCATATTAATTAGAGTTTATGATTTCTTAATAGCATTTTTTAGAGCTCTTGCTCTACCTAATCAATTTACAACATCTGGTATACAAACTACTTTTAGTGATACTGTAACAGAAGTTTTTAGGGAAAGAGGAAAAAAGAAACTTGTAAAAAGACTAGCCCAAATAAATGTGTTATTAGGAGCAGTAGCAGGACTAGCTCAAACAATGATAATTGGAATTTATGATATTATACAAAAACTAAATTTAATATTACTAAATTTAGAAAATTGTGTAAATGCTCCATCTGATTTAAAACAAGAAATTCAACAGACTATAGACAACTTATCTGGCACTGTTAATCAACTTCAAGACTTTTTAGATAGATATAACAATGCTCAAGATAGAATAAATAGAACTTTTGGAGAATATGTAATAGAAATAATCACAGAAGAAGTAACAGATGAAGGAATAAGAATTAAAAGGAGATATGGAATAGCAAGAAATAATAACGGCTATATTGTTGCACAATCTACTCCAACATTTGCTTCTTTAGATTTAATTATAATTAATGAAGTAAAATTAATACTTTCTTCAAAAGGACTAGTTAAAACAGGATTAAATTCACTATCTGCTGAAGAAAGCATTATTATTTCTGAATCTTTAAAATACTTAGACGATCAGGATGCATCTATTGATTCAGTTGAATTAAATGCAACAGACTTATCTAATTTAGAAGAAAATAATCAGGAGTTAGGGCTTCAGTCATTTTTAAATAATCTTCCTGGTGGTAAAGCTTTAAGGAAGAGGGTTAGGAAGATATTGGCTAAACAAAATCAAAATCTAACTAGTAATTTAAATTCCACAGATCCTAACTCAAAATATAAGTCAAATATAATTAAGCAGTAATTTATAAGTAAAATATTTATAAAATATGGGACAAATAGACCAATTAAGAAAATTAATAAGGGAGGAACTTAGAGCTGTTCTCAAAGAAGAGTTACCTAAACTATTAAGTGAGGTTAAGAAAACTCCTATGGCAGACCCTAAAAAGAGTTTGCAGGAACAGGTAAAATCTAAAATACCTGGTACTTTGAATACCCAAACCCCTAGACCTGTTAAATTTACAGGAAATAATCCTATGGCTGCATTTTTGAATGATACGGCTCAAAGTATGTTAAATGAAGACTTCAATATGACCTCAGATAATGTACATCCTGGTTTAGCCTTTCAACCTAGGGAAGTTAAAGTAGGTAGTGTAGAAGGTATGTTAGGAACAGCTAGACCAAGTTCAAACTTGGATGCGGTACAAATAAATGAAGTCCCTGACTTTACCGGCCTTATGGCAAAACTTAAAGAACAAGGACAAATATAATGGCCTACGGATTAAAACAAATATCACCTTTAGACCTTAAATCTTCAACTGCAATAGGAGTTAAAATCCCTTTTAATGCAGAAAATGTATTCCAATCAGTATATACAACAAAAGACCAGATAAAATATAATATTATAAATTTTTTGTTAACAGATCCTAGAGAGAGGGTTTTTAATCCTACTTTTGGAGCTGGTCTTAGAGCTAGATTATTTGAACAAATAGATCAAGTTCCTTTTGAAGAAATAAAACAATCTATAAGAACTCAAATGGAAAATCAATTTCCTCAAGTTCAAATTACCACTTTAGATATAATAGGAAGTCCTGATTATAATTCAATAAATATAAAATTTAGTTACAGACTATTAAGATCAAATGAAAATGATTCGGTTATATTGACTATACAAAACACGTAGAAATGGCTAACCAAGTTGATATTAAATATTTAAACAAAGACTTTGCTTCATTAAAAGCAGATTTAATAGAATATGCAAGAGCATATTATCCTACAGTATACAATGACTTTACGCAGGCCTCTCCTGGTAGTATGTTCATTGATATGGCATCTTATGTAGGAGATGTTCTTTCATTTTATTTAGATAATCAACTACAAGAAACATTTTTGCAATATGCTAAGCAAAAAGGTAATTTATTTACTTTAGCTTACATGTTAGGATATAGACCTAAAGTAACTTCTGCAGCTATAGTAAATCTTGATGTTTATCAACAAGTCCCAGCTGTTAGTCTTGGTGGTGGAAATGTAGCGCCTGATTTTAGTTACGCAATGACTATAGAGCAGGGAATGCAGGTAAAATCAAATGTCAATAGTTCTGTTGTTTTTTATACTCCACAAAAAATTAATTTTGCTGCTTCATCTTCAATGGATCCAACTAACGTAGAAGTATATACAATAAATGGTAGCAATGTTCCTACATCTTATCTTTTAAAAAAGACTGTACAAGCTTTATCAGGGCAGGTAAAAACTCAAACGTTTAATTTTTCTTCTCCTCAAAGATTTGCAACCGTTAATTTAACAGATAGTTCTATTATTACAATATTAGATGCAAAAGATTCTGACGGCAATACTTGGTATGAAGTTCCTTATTTAGCTCAAGATTATATATTAAAACCAGTAGAAAACACTGCTGTAAATTATCCGTCATTATATCAATTCCAAAATCAAGTTCCTTATATGATACAGAAATTATCTGTACCTAGAAGGTTCACATCTAGATTTAAATCTGATGGATCATTAGAAATTGAATTTGGTCCTGGTATAAATTCAGTTGCTGATACAGCAGTTTTACCTAATCCAAATAATGTAAGTGTTGGTTTAACAGGGGGTGGTCTTAGTACTTTATCTAGTTCATTTGATCCAACAAATTTTGTAACAACCCAAACTTATGGATTAGCACCTAAAAATACTAGTATATCATTTCAATATTTAGTAGGAGGCGGAGCTTCTTCAAATGCATTAAGTAATCAACTAACCCAAATAGTATCCTATACCGTATCAGGAAATACGACTTATCAAAATACAATAGTAGTAAACAATCCAGATCCAGCTTCAGGTGGTGGAGATGGTGATACTGTAGATGAACTTAGAATGAATATAGCAGCAGAGTTTCCTACTCAATATAGAGCGGTTACTCAAGAAGACTATTTAGCTAGAACTCTTAGCATGCCTTCTCAATATGGTAAAATATCTAAAGCTTATATAACTAAGGATGACGCTACATTTAGTAATTATATGCAAGGAGACATTAGTCAAAAAGATCAAGTACTAGTAAGTCTTTATGTATTAGGTCTTGATGCAAATAATAATTTAGCTGATCCTTCACCAGCATTACTTCAGAATTTGCAGACTTATCTGTCAGATTATAGAATGATGACAGATGCTATTAACATAAAACCTGCTTATGTAATTAATATAGGTTGTGATTTTGATATTATAATTAGACCTAATTATACTAGTCAAGATGTAGTTGCTAGGTGTATATTAACTCTAAAAGATTTCTTTAATATAAATAATTGGCAAATAAATCAACCTATTATATTAGGAGACATATATTCTTTATTAGATGTAGTTGAAGGAGTTCAAACAGTAAAAGATGTAAGAATAGTAAATAAAACTGGTGAAATTAATGGATATTCGAAATATTCTTACGATATTTCTGCAGGAAGTTTAAATGGTGTAGTATACCCATCTTTAGATCCTTCTATATTTGAAGTAAAATATCCTAATACAGATATTCAAGGTCGTGTAGTAACAATGTAAAAAAAAATAAAAAAATGGCCGTATATAAAATATTTGCTTCTTCCGATACTACTTTATATTCAAGTAGTCCTGCAGCTAATGCAGGTCTTGATGAAATATTAGAGATATCTGTTAAAAATTCAAATAATCCATCTAATTATTTTGTTGACCCCGTTCCTTCAGAACCTTTAATTCAAGATAATTTAAGAAGGGCTATTATATCCTTTTCAGATACAGATATTGCCACACTAAAATCTTTTTCTACAGGATCATGGAAAACTAATCTAAGATTATTCTTAGCGACTGCTGAAAATTTAAATACAACTTATAGTTTAGAAGTAAGACAAGTTTCTCAGTCTTGGCAAATGGGAACAGGTAAATTTGGAGACATTCCTGAAACTAGAAATGGTGCATGTTGGTATAGTCCCAACCAATTTACAACAGCATCAAATCAATGGGGCAACGGATCTTATTATTTAACCCCAGGCGGTGGTTCGTGGACAAATGAATTTGTTACTCAATCATTTGGATATTCTGATAATAAAGATATAAATGTTGATGTAAGTTCTATAGTCAATACATGGTTTAGTGGATCAAATTCTAATTATGGATTTTTAATAAAACATCCTAATGCTATAGAACAAAATTCAGGTAGTTATATAGGATTAAGTTTCTTCTCAGTTGATACACATACAATTTATCCTCCAACATTAGAAATAAAATGGGATGATAGTTCATATTTAACAGGAAGTCTTTCTGTAATTAATAATACAGACAACGTAATTACTCTATCTAATAATTTAGATACTTACAAATACGGCACAGGAAAGTATAGGTTTAATATAAATGCAAGAGATAAATATCCAGTAAGAACATTTACAACATCTTCTTTATATCTAACAAATAAAGCACTCCCTCAAACATCCTACTGGGCTTTACAAGATGTAAAAACTAACGATATACTAATAGATTATGACACTTCGTATACAAAGATTAGTTGTGATGGAATAAATAGTTATTTTAACCTGTATATGAATGGATTAGAACCAGAAAGATATTATAAGATATTGATTAAGACCGTATTATCAAATGGAGAATCTTATGAAATAGATAATAACTTAATATTTAAAGTTACTAGATAATGGCTAACGTACAAATGGTTAAAGAAATTTATGGGCTTAATACATATAGTAAAGCTATAAATACTAATTTTACTGAACTGTTGCAGCCAACTGTTGTTGAAGCTCCAACTAATGAAATAACAGTAGATCAGTTTTTTGAATATTATGATCAACTATTTTTTAATATACCTGTATCTGGATCTATTAATTCTCATACATATATAGTAGAAAAAAGTCAACAATATATAGGAGGTTCTGTATTAGATGCTGAGAAACAAGCTTTAATAGAAGAAATAAATTCTCTTCGTCAACAGCTTTTAGATGTCAACCAATCATTTGCAAATATTAATGATATACTATAATGGAATTAGTTAATATAACATATTTAGGAGAAGGAATTCAACCTCAAGACTTAACTCCATTAGATAAACAATTAGTAACTTCTAATTTTATAAATAGTCAATTTGGAGCACAAGAAGATTATTTAGAGTTATACATATACGACGAAAATAACAATCTATTAAATGTTGATTATGATGCATTTGATTACTATCCATATTTAACAAGTAATCCAAAAAATAATACGTATTCAGCATTAACTTTAGATCCTGAAAAAGACTTAAAAAATAGGGGATACAATAGAGGTAATTTAAATATACAATATAATTTTTATAAGAGATTATTTAATTCTGCTTTTGGTACATATTATTGGATTAAAGAAATATCTTCAACAAGAACAGAATTAAAATTAGCGTCTCAAACAATAAGTGATGATGCTATATTAAATGGATTTTCTCAATATCAATCATATATAAGTACTAAAAATTATTACCCAGTATTTTATTTAAATTTTGGTAATAATCAAACTATAATAGCTAATAATGTATCCTACACCGAAGATGAAGACGGATCTTATTTATTAATAAAATTATATGAACCACTAGATGCAGATTTTGATTTAAAATCTCAATTGTGGATAGTAGATAAAGTAGCAGAATCTGTTAGTTATAATGTTTCTATTACTGTTGAAGCAGAAAATGTAGATCAAGCAAATAGACTAAGAGGACCTAATTTTAATGTTCAAATAAATGATAAGAACGGACAGACTACTCCTTACTATAATTATAATAATTTATTGGCTAGTCCTGTAAGTTCTTCATTTCAAAAATTATTAAGTTATTATCAAGATAGATCTGTAGCCATAAACATAGATTACAGTGACTTTAGTAATTTTGTGCATTTTTCAAGTGCAACAGAAAGAGTAAGTAATTTTGTTTATAAAATTGGTTTAATAGAACAATATCAGCAACAACAATATAATCAATCTATAATTGCAGGAGGTTCAGGAAACTCTTCTTATAAAGCAAATTCTATAGATTCTGCTCAACAAGCTATAGATAATATTATAGAGAAATTTGATACTTACGAATATTTTCTCTACTTTAATTCTTCTAGTTGGGCATGGCCTAAATTAAATTCAACACAGCCTTACCAACTATATTCAGTAACTTCTTCTCAAGTTAGTAATTTTTTAGGATCTGTAAATACTGTTCCTACCCCAACTACACAATCTTTATTATTTAGTGCATCTTACTATGACTCTACAAATAAAGATTTATTACATAATTCTATCCCCCAATACTTATTAGACGATCCAAATAATCAACCATTCATTACATTCATGGATATGATTGGGCAACACTTTGATAATATTTGGATATACTATAAAGATCTTTCTAATAGATATAATGCTACAAACAATCCTGATACAGGAATATCATTAGACGTTGTTGGAGACGCACTGAGAGGATTAGGCATTCAGCTATATACAAACTCAAACGTATCAGATAATCTTTATTATACGTTGTTTGGAATCAATACTGATGGATCTCTACTTCCTCCGACAGGATCTGAAAAAATAACTACCATTGGAGGAAAATATGTTACTTCAAGTTTACAAACACTCTCTGCTAAAGAAATACAACAGGAACTATATAAAAGATTATACCATAACTTACCTTACTTATTAAAAAGTAAAGGAACAGAAAGAGGAGTTAAAGCGCTTATTAGTACTTTTGGTATTCCTGACGACATATTAACTGTTAGAGAGTTTGGAGGAACTCCTATCAATTCTGTTGATGGAGTATTTGATCTAGATTCTTCTATTTACAAAATTGCTATTGTAACAGGAAGTAACGGAAATGTAACGGGGAGCTTAACTCTATCATCATCATTACTTCACCCAGAAGTTAGCTTACAATATTATCAAAATATTAATAGGATAAATAATACTAATGTAGAAGTAGGATTTTCTCCAGCAGATACCATTAATAGTAATATAGTTTCATCACAAGGATATTTTAATATTGATCAATTAATAGGATCTCCAGGATATCAATATTCTTCATCTTATAATCCTTTAGTAGATTTTAATGAAACTTATTTTAGTTCATATACTGAAAAAAATAGCATTTGGGAATATATAAGACTTATAAAGTTTTATAATAACTCTCTGTTTAAAATGATTAAAGACTACGTTCCTGCTAGATCTAATCTTTCTACTGGAATAATAGTTAAATCCCACATGTTAGAAAGAAATAAATATGCTAGACATGAACCTAGTGCAAGTTTCAATGATTTATCTCAATCAATTGATATGCTTGAAATATCTGGTTCTTCAGCAGGAGCAATTGTTGGATCTACTTCATTTACAGGAAGCATAATGACAATATCTGGTTCTGTTCAATTTATAAGCTCGGATGGAATAGAAAAATATACGGGTGAATTTAGTGGATCAAATATAGTTGTAACAACAGGCGAAGCTTTACCACAATTTGAAATATCTCAATTACCTTCTGGTTCTTTATTTGTAACCTATTCATTAGGAGCTCTTTATCAAAATGTTACACAGTCTGTAAGATCACAAATACTTTGGGATTTAGATTATAACGCTGATCAAACTATACCTGTTAACTATGGAATAGTTACTCAATCTATAAATAATTCACAAATTGATAATTATGCATCTTATACCAACCCTAATAATCCATACGCATATGTTCAGGATTATAACTACAATTTAAAAAGATCTATATTACCTAGATATAGTGGATCATATATCCATAGTGCAAAATATAATGTTTATACACCAGGAGATAATTCTTATGGTAAAACTGCAACTATAGATAAAATAAAATATCAATATGCTTATCTACTAGATATATATGGAGCGTCTATATATTTACCTGGTCGATCTAACGCGCAAATAAAATATCTAATTGATAATGATGAAAATGTTTTAGATTTAACTAAAACAAACCAAAATATATTTAGTGTACAGAATGTATTTAAATCAGGACAAACTGCTGATGTATCTTTATTTGAATATGATGAAAAAAATCCTTATTCACAACAATTAGTAAATAATCCTACTTTACAAATATTTGAAGGGGGATTTAGATACCTTCCAATATTGCATAATGTAAGTGGATCTTCAGAAAATAATCAAACATATACATTAAGCACTCCTGCTATAGAAAGAATTAGTATATCATCTCCAGCAATACCAGGAGATCTAGTTCTTGATGAAACTAATTGGAGCGTTCAATGGTATACTACAGAAACTCCTACAGGAGAATTATGTGTTGATGGGTCTGGAGGTACTAGCAATTATTCAGTAGCACTACTTATTACGTATAACGGTGAAGCAAGTGTACCTTATAATGTTATAGTTACAGCAAATACTGTAGTAAATTCCTCAGGCGTTTGTACTTCTACACAAATACCATTTGGTGTTAGATTAAATACTGGACAATCTTCTAAAATATCGGCAGAAGTATTTGCCACGACAACTCAAGCAACCTGCACTCCCGGCGGTGGTCCTTATGTTGGACTTCCTCCTGGTTATGAGTATCTTTTAGAATGCCTTCAGCCTTTTGTTAATCAAGTTTCTGCGCTCGGAGGCGGTGGAGGAGAACCAACTCCTGGGTCGTCTACTTTCCTAGAATATTACACAACTCAAGTTACAGGTTCTCCTTGTTTATATTTTATATCAGAATCTAATCAACTAGTATTCAATAGTACTATAGCATACTATTATAATACAAATGAGTTAACATTTAATTCAAAATCTGATCTTGCCTGGACATCTTCACTATTAGATGATGTTATCCTTCCTTTTACATTAAATGTAGGAGACAGAATATCTTTGTATGACTCAGCATCTAGATTAGCATGGGATGAAAGATTCGAATATGTTGTAAAAAATACATCAGTTACAGGATCAGGAGTTAGTGGTTCTAGACTACTTGTTGAATTAGATAGGCCTGCAAACCTAGCTTTATTTGTCTCCGCTTCCACTGTTCCTACCGAGTCTCTCACAGGTGCTCGATACAGGACATGTAGATATATAGTTTGGAAACACGTACCAGATGAAACCAATGTTATGCTTAGATATAATCCTAAGGATTCTACTATAGTTGAAAATGGTATACTATTTCCTCAATATATAGATCCATTAGTAAGAGACAACTCAGGTAATGTTATAAAAGCACTCAAACAGCAGAATTTGATAGATCCAGATACAAATACAATAATTTTCCAATAACACATATTTATTTAAAAGCCCATTTATATGTCATATTTAAGTAGCACATCAGTAGTAGTAGATGCCATCCTTACTAAAAAAGGAAGGGAACTTCTTTCTAGAAATGATGGATCATTTAGAATTACTCAATTCAGCTTAGCTGACGATGAAATAGATTATACTCTATACAATCCTAATCACCCATCAGGATCAGCATTCTATGGTGAAGCTATTGAAGCAATGCCTATTATACAAGCATATCCTAATGATATGGAAATAATGAAGTATAAATTGATAACTCTTCCAAGAGGAACTGCTAAAATACCGGTTCTAGACCTTGGATACAATGCTATCACTATTAAGCAAGGAGCTTCTTTAGCAATTACTCCTCAAACATTAAACTATCTTGGTGCTACTTCAACTTTTGAACAATCTGGATATGTAGCGACCATAGGTGATGTAAGAACAATGAGTTCATTCAACGGTGTTGGAATTAATACTCCTGAAGCAACTTCATTAAATTCTACTACAACTATTGGAACTAATGTAAGTAAAACAGTTATAGGAACTACAATCAACTTAACTGCAACTACAGTTAATACTTTATTTGGTTCTAACACTTCTTTATATACTACACTAATAGTAGTTGGACGTGATTCTGGTGCTAGAATTTCTATACCTGTAACAATTATAAAAGTAAACTCATAATAAATTAATATATGTCATTTACAAGATTAGATCCAACAGACTTCGTAGTATCGGCC
>JACCDO010076399.1_pt1 | contig 10560 bp, 10 predicted proteins | sample 7446101 | NCBI WGS metagenome assembly JACCDO01 (sample SAMN15323440, study PRJNA562643) | freshwater metagenome | isolation source: river surface water | place: USA:Blue River Watershed | collected 2017-08-16
CCGTTTTCTTTCGGCAACCGGGGCGGCTACACCAATTCGAAAGAGAATGATTTTTCATGGCTGAATTCATCTATCAGATGATCAAGGCGCGCAAGGCGCACGGCGACAAGGTAATCCTCGATGACGTAACTTTGGCGTTTTATCCGGGTGCCAAGATCGGTGTTGTTGGCCCGAACGGCGCCGGTAAGTCAACCGTTCTAAAGATTATGGCCGGCCTTGACACGCCTAGCAATGGCGAGGCTCGTCTGAGCCCAGAACACACCGTTGGCATCTTGATGCAAGAGCCACCGCTTGACGAGTCTCTAACCGTTCTGGGCAACGTTGAACTGGCTGTCAAAGAAACCAAGGCAATGCTTGACCGCTTCAACGAGATTTCAGCCTTGATGGCAGAGCCAGACGCCGACTTTGACGCCCTGCTCGAAGAGATGGGCACCCTGCAAGAGCGCATCGATCATCTAGACGCTTGGGATCTTGACAGTCAGCTCGAGCAGGCCATGGATGCGCTTCGCTGCCCACCGGGCGACACCCTGGTTACCAATCTCTCTGGTGGAGAGCGACGTCGTGTAGCGCTTTGCAAGCTGCTTCTTGAGAAGCCAGACCTGTTGCTTCTTGACGAACCAACAAACCACCTGGATGCCGAGTCAGTGCTTTGGCTCGAGCAGCACCTCGCCAAGTACCCGGGTGCAGTTCTTGCCGTAACTCACGACCGTTACTTCCTCGACAATGTAGCCGAGTGGATTCTTGAGCTCGACCGCGGTCGCGCCTACCCATACGAGGGCAACTACTCGACTTATCTTGAAAAGAAGCGCGAGCGCCTCGAGGTTCAGGGCAAGAAGGATGCAAAGTTGGCCAAGCGTCTAGCCGACGAACTTGACTGGGTTCGCTCTAGTCCAAAGGCTCGCCAGACTAAGTCGAAGGCTCGTTTGGCCAAGTACGAAGAGATGGCGGCCGAGGCAGACCGCACCAGAAAGCTGGATTTCGAAGAAATCCAGATTCCAATGGGTCCACGCCTTGGCGACATAGTCATCGAGGCAAAGAACCTGCAAAAGGGCTTCGATGGTCGCTCACTGATCAACGGTCTGAGCTTCAGCCTGCCTCGCAACGGTATCGTCGGTGTAATCGGCCCTAACGGTGTTGGTAAGTCAACGCTGTTCAAGACCATCGTTGGTCTCGAGAAACTCGACGGCGGCGATCTAAAGGTTGGTGAAACCGTCAAAATCTCATATGTTGACCAGTCTCGTGGTGGCATTGACCCAAACAAGTCACTTTGGGAAGTGGTTTCGGGTGGCCTCGACTACATCCAGGTTGGAAACCAAGAAATGCCTTCGCGCGCCTATGTGGCAGCGTTCGGTTTCAAGGGCCCAGACCAGCAAAAGCCTGCCGGTGTTTTGTCGGGTGGTGAGCGAAACCGCTTGAACTTGGCGCTAACTCTAAAAGAGGGTGGCAACTTGCTTCTTCTCGATGAGCCAACAAACGACCTCGATGTCGAGACCCTAGGTTCGCTTGAGAACGCTCTGCTTGAGTTCCCAGGTTGTGCCGTGGTTATCACACACGACCGTTGGTTCCTAGACCGCGTTGCCTCGCACATCCTGGCATATGAGGGCACCGATGAAAACCCAGATGTTTGGTACTGGTTTGAAGGTAACTTCGAGGCATACGAAGAGAACAAGATTGCTCGATTGGGCGCCGATGCAGCCAAGCCGCATCGTTCAACTTATCGCCGTCTAACTCGCGACTAAAAGATGAAAACCCCGACCACTGGTCGGGGTTTTCTCTTGTGCCAACCAGGCGAGTTCGAACGCTTTAATCAACCAGTTCGGAGATTGCAGCTTCAAAGACTTCGTGGTGACGTTGAACATCAGCCAGAGTTGTGGTTGGGCACATAAGAGCCATGTTGTGGAACGGCGTTAGCAGCACCCCACGGTTAGCCAAGTACAGGTGCAGAAAGTCTTCCAGTTCGGCATCTGCCGATTCGAAGGCGGCTGTTCCGTTGATCGGATATGGTTTCGCAAATCGATATTCGGCTCTGGTGCCAAGTTGATTTATTGACCAAGGCAATTCGTACTTCTCGAAAAGGTCGTTCACGCCAGCTGTGAATACTGTCGCAAGATCAATCATCTTTTCGAAGGCGCTTTCGGTCAGCACCTGCTCCAACGTGGCTCTCATAGCTGCAACCGAAAGCGGGTTTCCGGCAAGGGTTCCGCCTACGCCGCCCATATCGACCAAGTCAAGATCGGTTCGGCTAAGAACCTGCTCAGCGAATTCTTTACTCAAACCGTAGGTGCCGGTCGGAATGCCTCCGGCGATTGCCTTACCGATAACGAATACGTCGGGCTCAAGACCATCGCGCTTGGTCATTCCGCCGTAGCCGGCCGAGAAAGTGTGGGTTTCGTCGATTATCAAAAGAGTGTCGTATTTGCGAGTCAACTCTCGAACGCCGGCCAAATAACCAGGCTCCGGCAGCACTATTCCAATGTTGGTTAGCGCCGGCTCCATCAAGACCGCGGCCACGTCACCGTTTTTCAACTGGCGCTCTAACCCAACCAAATCATTGAATTCGGCAACTCTCGAGGTTTCGGTCACGTCGACGGGTGAGCCAACGTTGCCTGGTCGGCTCATGCCTTCGCCGTCTGGTCCAACTACAATCAGTGCCTCGTCAACCGAGCCGTGATAGCAGTAGCTGTTGAACAGAATCTTGGGTTTGCCGGTGATAGCTCTCACCAAACGAATCGCCCAACGGTTCGCATCGGTTGCAGTTAGCGAGAAGCTCCACTTGGCCATGCCGAATCGCTTAGTTAGATTTGCGGCAACCCACTCGGCATCCTCTGTCGGCAGCATTGTCGTCAGACCGCCCTGTGTCTCGATTCGGCGCTTGATTGCCTCTACTACGACGGGGTTAGAGTGGCCAGCCATGGCGCCCGTGTCGCCAAGGGCAAAGTCGATGTACTCGTTGCCGTCGATGTCCCAAATGCGGTTGCCCTGTGCTCGATCAAAATAGACCGGAAAACCGCCTGCTTTTTTGTTCATCCAGGTCATGGGCACACGACCAAAAAGATGGTCTGCCTTTTCGTAGGCAGCTAGCGACTTCGGGTTTCGCGCAGCAAATGTGGCCAGTTCACGATTATTGAGTTCGTTTAGACGTTTACGGTTGATCATGAGGTTAGTTTGCCATTTCTGGCACGCGAACCATGCCTTCTTGAGCCACTGTGGCTAATAGTTGACCTTCTTGACTGAAAATTCGACCCAGAGACAGGCCTCGACCGCCGCTGGCGCTCGGTGACTCTTGAACATAGAGCATCCACTCATCAACCCTCGGCTCGCGGTGAAACCACATTGCGTGATCGAGGCTTGCCGATTTTAGACCCGGATGTGACCAGGCGATGCCGTGCCTGCGATAGATGCTCTCGAGAATCGAGTAGTCACTCGCGTATGCGAGGGCTGCTGTGTGTAGCTGCGAGTCGGCCGGCATAACTCCGAGCGCCCTAATCCAAACGGCTTGATGCGCGACTGGTTCGCCCTTGACCGAAAAGTAAATTGGTGAGCCGACGTGTCTCATGTCGAACGGTCTAGCCTTGGCCCAATACTGCGCCACCGGGTGCGGATTGTCGCCAATTAACTCAGCAGCGCTGGGCAGGGTTTCTGGCGCTGGAATGTCGAGCGGAAAATCATCCTGGTGCTCTAGGCCTGGGTCAATCTCTTGGAATGAGGCGATCATAGAAAAGATAGGTTCGCCTTTTTGATAGGCCTGCACTCTTCGAGTGCTGAAAGATCTGCCGTCGCGCAGGCGATCAACCGAAAAGGTGATGGGAAGTTCAATGTCGCCTGGTCTCAAGAAATAGCCGTGCAGCGAATGAACCGGGCGCCCCTCTACCGTTCTGGTCGCGGCCACCAGGCTTTGAGCCAGCACCTGACCGCCAAAAACCCGCCCGTGGGGCATCCATTGAGATGGTCCCGTAAAGATGTCTTCGCGGGTGCGTGCCCCGCCGGCATCGGTGAGATTTAGAGCCGAGATCATTTCGGCCAATGGATCTACCGGAATCGGAACGTTCACTTGTACTCAATTCTTCGGGCAACTTCGCCCAACACAGGCTAGTTTAGACAGAGTCATGAATAACCCGATTTATCTAGCCGACCAACAGACCGCGGCCGACCTGCAATCATTTTTGAATCGAGCCAAGAGACTCGATCAAGAGGGATTGGTCCGCCTACGTGCCTACGGCAGGGTCCTCGCTGCCTATGTGGCACCGATTTTTTCTGGAAACCTAATGGACCAGGGGCCAACCATTCTTGGTTTACGCACCTGCGAACTTGGTAGAGACTGCGAAGTCGACGCCGTGGTGCCAATTGCAGTGGTCGTCGAGCGTCTCGCCAAAATCGTTTCAGAGGGAATCAACGCACCCGAGGGTTTGAAGATATTGCTTCCAGACTCGACTAGAGCCCCATGGGTTGGCATATCTCCGCCGCGCCAGGGCTGGGTGTCTGTCGGAACCATAAATGAGTCTCGCCTAACCCAGATTGCTCGCGACGGGATTGCCGAAGTTGCGTCTACTCTTCCAGAAGCTGTGGGTGGGCCGATTGCAGCACGCATCCGTGGAGAAATTTGGGGCCGAGGCATTGATCTTGAAACTAAAGTGCCCACCGGGGCAGCATTTGTTGCGGCAGGTCTTGGTTTCTTGACTGAGAACGAAGAGGTCGGCGTTTACCAGTCGGAGGGATGGGTGCGCCTCAGTAGTGAGCACGGCCACGTTTTGGCGAAGGCCTCGGTCAAATTCGCATCAATTTAACGGGATTGTCCGCTCTGTTTCTGTGATCCTGATTGAAGCCAAGTGCCCTATTCTTCGAAGGTATTCAACATCGCGGTAGCGGCCCGATCGAGATAAGCCCAAAGTTCAGCCTCGCGAATCGGGGGCAGATTGAGCGATTCGACAGCGACGCGCATGTGTTTTAGCCAGCGTTCGCGGGCGTCCGGGTTGATTTTGTAGGGCGAGTGCCGCATTCGAAGTCGGGGGTGTCCACGCTGCTCTTGGTAAGTTGTTGGGCCACCCCAGTACTGCTCGAGAAATAACTGAAGCCGCTCTGCTGCTGGGCCAAGATCGTCTTCGGGGTACATGGGCTTTAGCACTTCATCGCCCGCAACGCCTTCATAAAACTTTTCAGTAAGGGCCTTGAATACTGGCGAACCGCCGACCTGCTCGAAAAAGTTGCCGCCAACTCTTTCGCCGTCGAGGCCCTTGATGCGAATCGGCTCCACTCTCGCGGCATCTTCGAAACCGTTGCTCAAGGCTTTGTCTTTCGATCGTTGATTTCAACAAAAATCGATTGCTTGCTGCTGGCCAGTTCAATTTTGGCTGCGTCTAGGGCCTTTTTGATTGCAAGGCGAAGTGCCCGAGCAACCTCATCGCTGTGTGCCGGCCGAACCTGCTGAGCCAAGCGAATAACGACCTGGTCGCCACTCAGAGACTCGATGCCCCAAACTTCAGGAGCTCCAATCACGAGCTGCTTGACATCGGCATGTTGAGCCAACTTTTTAGCCGCCTCGGCAATTGTTGACTGTGCAAGATCGAAGTCAGAACGGTAAGGCACGGCAACATCAAGCACCACGCGTGACCATCCCTGAGATTGATTTCCGACCCGATTTACCTCGCCATTGCGAACGTACCAGAGCGTGCCGGCTGCGTCTCTAACCTGGGTCACTCGCAGCCCAACGGTTTCAACAATGCCGGTGGCTTGGCCAAGGTCGACCGCGTCGCCGACGCCATACTGATCCTCGAAGACAATGAATAATCCCGAGATTAGGTCTTTCACCAGGCTCTGTGCACCAAAACCAATGGCCGCTCCTAGAATTCCGGCACCGGCGATCAGAGCGCCAACAGCAACGCCCAGTTCGCTTAGCACCATCGTCACCGCTACTATTGCCAGGCTCCAGGTGATGAAGTTGCTCAAAACTGATCCCATGGTTCTGGCTCGCTGAACCACGCGCTCTTTGGCTAGTGGTGAAACGTCAATGGCAGCTGTGTTGGTTTTGCCGGCCTTGGTCTTAACGCCAGAAACAATGCCTTTTACGACGCGCTTGACAGACAGCAGCAGCAGTGAACGCAAAACCACCGTGCCAAGCAGCAGCAGAATTATGCGAATCAGGATCTGCCAGTTCTGCCAAAAATCAACCAGCCAGGTTGGCATCAGTGATCGGCCTTCTGTGCCTTGAGTGCACGGTCGACGCTGTCAAGGTTTTCGAGCATGATTCTCTGCAGCGCAGGCTTGGCAGCAACCTCGGCGCTGTGCGCAAAGGCCCTAGTGCGATCGGCAAGTGCTTGATTAGCAAGATAGAACGGGAACGCGCCTCTCAAGATGTACTCTGCAATCTTGAATGTGCGAGTGTTCCAAACGTTCATTGCGGCGTCGAAATACCAATTGACCATAGGCTCGAGCAAACTCACATCGTGGGCGCGAATTAGGCCCTGACAGCCGAAGTTGATGTCGGTGTTAGAAAGTTCTGGATTGTTCAAGACCAGATCCCAACCAGCTTTCTTGCCGTTCGCAGTTGCAATTGAGGTTCTAGCCATGATGGCTTGCTTAGCACCGTTGGCAGTATTGTCTTTGGCTGCTTCGGCTTCGATTGCCTCAACGCCAAGTCGACCAGCCATCACAAGACCGTTGATTAGATCCCAGCGCATGTCTTGGTCGAGGGCGAGACCGTTTAGAACCGTTCTGCCATCGAATATTGACTCAAGCACATCAGCGCTGTGGGTGTCTTTAGCAAAGTAAGTCGCGAATCGAACGAAGAGCAGTTGGTTGTCTGAACCCGGTTTAGCTTTGGCAGCTAGATCAAGCAACGTGTTGGCGATGTGCTGCCAGTGCTTGTCTCTTGAATCTTCCCGGGTATAGATCTTGGCTGTGGTCACCAATTGACGAAGCAGAGTGATCAACATGGTGCCCTGATCTTCGTTTTCAACGTTGCCAAGAACCAAGCTGATGAAGTCGCTGGCAGATGCCTCGCCATCGCGGGTGGCATCCCAAGCAGATCCCCAAACCTGAGCTCTCGCGAGCGGGTCAGTGAGTTTGCCAAGGTTGGCAAGCGCGAACTTCCAAGACTCAGCATCGAGTCGAACCTTGGCATAAGTGAGATCGTCGTCGTTTAGAAGAATCAGAGCAGGCCGCTCAAGCCCGACAAGCTCAGGTACTTCGGTTCGCAGGCCATCGACGTCGAGTTCGATTCGGTGGGTTCGAACCAGCGCATCGCCAGCCAGGTTATAGAAACCAATTGCCATTCGGTGAGGGCGAATAGTTGGGTAATCAGGGTGCGCGGACTGGTCGACAGCAAACGCGGTGATTGTTCCATCCACGCTTGCAACGTCGGCGCGAAGTGTGTTCACTCCTGCGGTCTCAAGCCAAGCCTTGCTCCAGGTGGTCAGGTCGCGCCCGCTAGTGGCCTCTAGCTCAACAAGTAAGTCATTCAAGACAGTGTTCTTGAAGGCATGCTTCTTGAAGTAGACCGAGACACCCTTTTCAAAAGCCTCGCGCCCAACGGTAGCTCCTAGCTGCTTTAGAACAGAAGCTCCCTTCGCATAGGTGATGCCATCGAAGTTCACCTGCACATCTTCGAGGTCTCGAATCTCGGCAACGATCGGGTGAGTCGAGGGAAGTTGATCCTGGGTGTAGGCCCAAGCCTTCTCACTAAAAGCGAAGGTGGTCCAAGAATCGACCCATTCGGTTGCCTCGGCAACAGCGAGGTGAGAGGTGTACTCTGCAAACGACTCGTTGAGCCATAGGTCGTTCCACCAACGCATTGTCACAAGGTCGCCAAACCACATGTGTGCCAACTCGTGAAGTACGGTCACGACCCTGCGTTCTTTTAGAGCCTCTGCAACTGCGCCTCTGAAAACATAGGTTTCAGTGAAAGTGACGGCTCCGGCGTTCTCCATTGCGCCAGCATTGAAATCTGGCACGAATAGCTGGTCATACTTGGCGAAGGGGTATGGGTAGTTAAAGGTTTTTTCGAAAAACTCAAAGCCTTCACGAGTCTTCTCGAACATGTAGTCGGCCTCAAGGAAAGGCTCAAGCGAGGCTCGGCAAAAGACTCCGAGGGGAATCTCTCGGCCATCTGACGAGGTTAGTGATGAGTGCCGAGAGACGTATGGCCCGGCGATTAGAGCTGTGATGTACGAAGACATGCGAGGTGTCGGTTCGAAGTTCCACTGGGCTTTCTTGCCGCCCAACGAAATCGGTTCGGGGGTTGGCTGGTTTGACACGACCTGCCAGTGATCAGGTGCGGTGATTCTGAATTCGAAGGTCGCTTTTAGGTCGGGTTGCTCGAAGACCGCAAACATGCGGCGAGAGTCAGGAACCTCAAACTGGGTGTATAGGTAGACCTCATTGTCTACCGGGTCTACGAATCTGTGCAGGCCTTCGCCGGTGTTCATATAAACGGCATCCGCTTCAATGATGAGCTCGTTTGACGCTGCGAGGTTGTCTAGCTGAATGCGAACGCCATCCGAGACCTCATTTGCGTCGAGGTCGCGACCGTTCAACGTGACGCGATCTACTTTTGCGGTGATTGCATCTATGAAAGTCGACGAACCCGGGCGACTTGAGGTGAATCGCACCGTTGTGTTTGAAGTAAAGGTCTTATCGCCCGCGGTTAGGTCGAGTTCTACTTTGTAGCTTTCGACTTCGATGTGTTCGGCGCGTTCAGCAGCCTCGATGCGAGTTAGGTTTTCTCCAGGCAAAATGACTCCAATGTCGTTGCGGTTTTCGCATCTAGCCTAAACCCGATTCGCGTCTGGGATAATCGAAGTTATGAGACTCAAACCTGGCGCCCTAACAGAGGCATCGGCCGTGTTTTCATTCGGTTGGATTCTGATTTTGATCAGCTTTATCGTGATTTCGGGTGACCTCGGAAAAGCCGTGAATGCGGCCACACTCTCACTTGTGTTTTTGCTTCCATGTTTCACGCTCTGGGGCCTTGTCGGGTTGGCGGTTCGCAAGCGAACTCGCAACGTGAAATTCTTTATGAACATCTCGATCAGTTCAGTTGTGGTCCTAGGTGGAGCCTTTGCAATGAAGCTCATCACCGATTCCTATGAGGGCCCACGCGTGCAGGCGGAAACCGCTCTCAGTTACATAAGTGCAGTGGCTGCCATAACCTATCTCGCTGTTATTGGCGCTTCAGCATTTACCTATTTCTGGCTAACCAAAACTAAAAAGGAAATTTGATGCGCATCCACATCGCCACTGATCATGCCGGCCTCGACCTGAGCCACTTCTTAATTCGTGAACTTACCAAGCAGGGTCATGAAGTATTTGATCACGGGCCCACCGCGTATGACCCGCTAGACGATTACCCAAGTTTTTGCATCAACGCCGGACTTGCTGTGGTTTCAGATCAGCGCGCTGGCGTGGAAGCCCTAGGAATCGTTCTAGGTGGTTCAGGAAACGGTGAACAAATCGCAGCGAACAAAGTTGAGGGCATTCGAGCGGCCCTGGCTTGGAATGAATCGACTGCAAAGCTGGCGCGCGACCACAACGATGCCAACGTGATTGCCATTGGTGCCCGTCAACACACCCAGGATGAAGTTCTGCACCTGATCGAATTATTTATTGCCGAGCCGTTTAGTCACGATGAGCGCCACGTTCGCCGAATCGGAAAAATCGCTACCTACGAGCAAACTGGCGAGATTGTCGCGTAGTTTCGAAAATGCCAGAAGGTCACACGGTTCATCGAACCGCAAATGATTTCAATCGGCTTTTTGCGGGCGAACCTGTATTTGTAAGTTCGCCACAGGGCAGATTCGAATCTGGTGCCAGGCTGATTGATGGCCACACGCTGTTGAAAGCAAAGGCCATTGGCAAGCAGCTCTTTCTCAATTTCGACAACCAGCTGACCCTGAGAATTCACTTGGGAATCTATGGCAAATGGAACACTCACAAGGTTGGCTATCTTGATGCTCCCGAGCCCGTTGGGCAGGTGCGCGCCCGTTTTGGCAACCCGCATACGGTCGCCGATCTGCGCGGTCCCACAGTCTGTGAGGTAATCGATCAAGACGAAGTGCGGATGGTTGAACGACGACTCGGCCCCGACCCTTTGAATCCCGACCCGAACGGCCGCGAATCCCAACGTTTCATAGACAGGGTTTTATCTTCAAAGGCCTCGATTGGTTTGCAGCTAATGAATCAGGATGTCATCGCCGGCATCGGAAACGTTTATCGAGCGGAAATCTTATTCAGGGCAGGCATCGATCCGCATACCCCTGGTAACCAGTTGTCCCACGAACAATTACGCGACATTTGGCTTGATTCGGTTGATCTGTTGAAGGTTGGCGTGAAAACAGGCTTCATGATCACTCGGGACGAATTGCGATCCAAGCGCCCGACCAAGAGTGAACGTAACTTCATCTATAAACGAGAGGGCCTGCCGTGTCGTGTTTGTGGCACAAACATCTCGATTGAATTAATGGCGGCCCGAAAGCTGTATTTCTGCGTCGGCTGCCAAAAGTAGCGTAGGCAATCAGCAGTTATTAAATGTGAAACGCCACCGCTAATTTGCGCTGGCGTTTATCGAGC
>JACCDO010398470.1_pt1 | contig 10560 bp, 5 predicted proteins | sample 7446101 | NCBI WGS metagenome assembly JACCDO01 (sample SAMN15323440, study PRJNA562643) | freshwater metagenome | isolation source: river surface water | place: USA:Blue River Watershed | collected 2017-08-16
CAATCAAAAAAGCTAAACGTGGTAGATATAGCGTTGTGTATAAACGATTATTGGTACATTATATTCTCAATCATAGGATTGTAGGACAGCAGATAGATTTTATGTTTCTGTAATAATAAACCCTTTTAATTGGTAATAAAATTAAAAACTGCATAAGTTACTCACTGAAAGTTTTGTAGTGCATTAATTTCAGGTCTTCAGTAAACTATGATTACATTAATAATTATGTTGAATGTATTTAGCTCTACCTGCAAGGTTTTGGACTCTTGTGTGAACAAGGTCCGGATATTACCGAAGGCTTATTACCACGAAATGCATAAATATTAAAAAAATGCCTGCAAAACGCGAGAAAGAGAAGGGAGGAAAGAGTAAGGATAAAGGTGGTAAGAAAGAAGAGGTCATCGATGATGCCTCTGATACACCAGCTGATCAATTGAGACGTGATGGTATTATTGCCACATATGCATTATCGTCTAAAGTTATTCATCGTAATGTGCGAGATATTAGTGTATCAAATCTTACTGTAACATATCACGGAGTACCATTAATCGAAGAAGCTGAATTAACCCTTAACTATGGTAATAGATATGGTTATATCGGAAGAAATGGTTGTGGTAAATCAACATTTATGAAAGTGATTGCTGCGAAATGCTTTCCTATACCTGATGGTATAGATATATTTCATTTAAAAGAAGAAATTGAAGCAACTGATATGACAGCAAAAGAAGCAGTAATGTCAGTTGATGTTGAAAGACAGAAATTAGAAACTGAGGTTGATTTATTAAATGATTTACTTGCCGGTGAAGAAGAGGGTAATGAAGAGATTATGGATCGCGTAACACAATTATACGAAAGACTTGAAGAATTAGATGCCGCAACCGCTGAAACACGTGCATCAAAAATTTTATGTGGTTTAGGATTTACTGTTGAAACACAAAATAAAAAAACAAAAGATTTTAGTGGTGGATGGCGTATGCGTATAGCATTGGCACGCGCATTGTTTATTCAACCAACATTGCTATTATTAGATGAACCAACCAATCACTTGGATATGGAAGCTGTTGTATGGTTAGAAGATTATTTAAGTAAATGGGAAAAGATTTTATTTATGGTATCACATTCACAAGATTTTATGAATTCTGTGTGTACACATATTGTGCATCATGATAAGAAGAAAAAACTTGTTTATTACACTGGTAATTATGACACATTTGTCAAGACTAGATTGGAGAAAGAAGAAGAACAAGAAAAAAGATACAAGTCGGAACAAGATCAGATCAAGCATATGAAAGAGTATGTTGCCAGATTCGGTCAAGGAAATGCAAAAATGGCTAAACAAGCACAAAGTAAAGAAAAAGTGTTGGATAAAATGATGAAATCTGGTCTTACAGATAAAGTGGAAGTGGATAAACCATTGGATTTCAAATTTGCAGACCCTGGTAGTTTGTCACCACCTGTTTTACAATGCAATGATATTACCTTTGGTTATCCAGGATGTCCGATATTATATTCCAACGTTGATTTTGGTCTTGATCTTGATAGTAGAGTTGCCTTAGTGGGACCTAACGGTGCAGGCAAATCTACCCTGTTGAAAATTATGACTGGTGACTTGATGCCCATTACTGGTGCTGTTCGACCTCATGTGCATTTACGTATATCAAAATTTTCTCAACATTTTATTGATGTTCTTGATCTAAATATGACCCCATTGGACTATTTTATGCAGATTTGGCCCGATTTAACACGTGAAGATGCTCGTAAATTTCTAGGTCGTTATGGCATATCTGGCGCATGTCAAACTCAAATAATGGATCACTTATCAGATGGTCAAAAATCAAGAGTCGTTTTAGCAAAAATGGCGAAGGAAAATCCACATATTTTATTTCTTGATGAACCCACCAACCATTTAGATATGGAAAGTATTGACAGTCTTGCGAAGGCCATCAATGGGTTTGCCGGAGGTATGGTTTTAGTTTCCCACGATATGAGATTAATATCACAAGTTGCAAAGGAAATTTGGATGTGCGATAATAGAACAGTAACTAGATTTGTTGGTGAAATTTCTGATTTCAAAATGCATTTAAGACGGGAAATGCATAAAGGTGGTCTAATTGAAGGAGATAGTAAATTAAAGGACACATCTGTTTCAACGAAAACATTATTTGTTCCATTGGCAGCAAGTAAATCTGGTCCTGCATATACTGAAAAAATTGCACCATTAATACCAGCAAAAGCACCAGTAGTAAAAGCTAAAGTTGAAACAGAAGAAGATTCAATCATGAAAGCTCGATTAGAATTAGCAGAAATGGCGATTTCTAAACAACGTGCTCGTCAAGCAGCTGAAGCTTCAGCATCCACTACTCAAGCAACTACTAACTCTAGTACCGATGTGACTACAGATGAGGTTGATGAAGAAGGAGGTGCTGGAAAAGTAGACGAAAAAGCATTACAAAAGGCAAAGAAAAAGGCTGAAAAAGAAGCAGCAGAAGCATTTAAGCGTAAAGAGGAAGAAGAAAGAGAACAACGTCGATTAGAACGAGTTAAAGAAATTGAAGAAGCAAAGAAAATAGTCGAAGAACAACAGCGGAAACAAGAAGAATTTTTAGCAGCGAAAGCAGCAAAAGAAGCCGCAAAAAAAGCAGAAGAAGATCAAAATGCAAAAATTGTTGCCGAAGCAATTGAAAAACGTAAACGTGAAAGAGAAGCAAAGAAGAAAGCAGAAAAAGAAGAAAGAATAGCAATGATGGAGGCAGCTAGACGTGAGGTAGAAGAGAAAGTATTAAGTGATCCATGGACTCAAGAACAGCAAGTAATATTTGAAAAAGCTTTATTACAATATACTCCAAACATTGAAAAAAATGAACGATGGACTAAAATAGCAAATGCTGTTGGTGTTAAAAGTAAGAATCAGTGTATCGCACGATATAAATACTTAAAAGATTTTGTGAGAAAGACCCAAAAAGAAAAATTGTAATGAAATAAATTTATTCTAACAAACTTGTACATGCGTTTACATTTTAATATAATTCTATTTAGTAGATATCCAAAATACTTGAACATGAAAAAATTCTGGTATTGTCATTTTAGGATTCAAGTACCAGGCAAAATTAAAAGCACCATCTGGGATTAATTCTAATAATGCTATTCTAATATCTTCACTTATACTATTATTATTGGGACAATATAAATCTTTCTCTTCTGGAGTGAATCCATACCAATATACGTAATGATGACCCATTAGCAAGCTATAAGGATATTCGTTTGGCTTGAATACCTTTTTTACTTTAAATTCGTTAGTGTTAAAATTTGTTATAGTAGCATATTTTTTACTACCAAATTGTAATTTACTAATAGCAGCATCAAATATATGTTGTGCTATATAGTCTTTTAGTGAATCATATTCACTATCGATATAAATGAATGTTTTCCTTTTGATTTCTTTTAGTTCTTCACTAGGTCGAATCATTGATTCATTAGGAATCCATGGAAATGATTCATGTAAACTATTCAAAACTGATAAATCGCTACTTATTTCACCTAAATAATCCGCAGAACAAGTAGGCAATGACATGATGATACTATTTATTAATTCTAGATGGCGAAGAATGATTCCATGGCAAGAATCTTCTAAATTCCAAGGGATTCCAAAATAGAATTGTTAACAATACAATATACTACACTAAGATATACCCTACAAGATGAATAATAATATTTAATTAATACTATTAATGTTACTAAAAGATTAAAGTCTTTAAAAAATTTAAAGTAGATATACGATTAAAATACACAATACAACAAAGATTATCAATTTACATAAAGTAAGAATATAGAATAGTTTAATTTTAATTTTTATTTAGTTTAATTATTTGATTCCATGGGAGTCAGGGAGTTCCGCATTACAACTGGCTATGATACCTTGCGAATCCAGCTGACAAGCGATCAGTTTAGTGCCCCAAGAGAGTGTTGGTCGGTAATTAAATATGCCGCGCTACGCATACTCTCCGTTATCAACAGATCCTGGAAGACCAAATGGACCTGGTGATGTTGATACTAGTAATGAATTCACTAAAAAACGTGATTTATGTCTTGGTTTTTTAATATTATCAGCAATTGTATATGTATTAGCTAGAGCTGGTGGTTCAACTGTTGATTGTAATGAGTATATTTTAACCTCTAATAGTGCATCATCATCAGCATTTAAATCTGTTGGTAGTACTGCAAATAGTGTATTACCACCTAATTTTGATATGGGTGCATATCGTGAAAAAATATTATCACAATCAACACCACATATTATTGAATGTATTGAAGCTGGCGAAGGTGGTAGTCAAGAAGCTTGTCATTTACCAAGAGATAAAAGATATGCTGCTTTAAATCAAAAAGGTGTAACATTATGGATGACAGGATTATCTGGTAGTGGTAAAAGTACTATTGCTAGTTTATTAGAAGAACAATTAGTTATGCATCATAATAAAGCAGTATATCGTCTTGATGGTGATAATATTAGAACAGGTTTAAATCGTGATCTTGGATTTTCTAAAGCTGACCGTGCTGAAAGTGTTCGAAGAGTAGGTGAATTAGCATGTTTATTTGCAGATGCTGGTGTTATTACAATTGTTTCATTAGTATCTCCATATAAAGATGATAGAGATGCTGTTAGAAAACGTCATCATGATCAAGGTATAACATTTCTTGAAGTATTTATGGATGTACCATTACAAGTAGTACAAGATAGAGATCCTAAAGGTTTATATGCTAAAGTTGCTGCTGGTGAATTAAAAGGTTTTACAGGTGTTGATGATCCTTATGAAGCACCAACAAATGCTGAAATAAGTATTAAAAATCAAGAAATGTCAATACAAGCAAGTGTTGATATAATTATGCGTGAATTAATACGTCGTGGTATACTTGTTGGTGGTCCAACATTAAATGAAGGTTTACCTATGCCAGATGGTGATGAAATTATTGATTTAGTTATTCCACAAGAAAAAGTTAAATCAAAACGTGAAGAAGCAGAAAAATTACCAAAAGTATTACTTAATGATATTGATGTTAATTGGTTACAAACTATTGGAGAAGGTTGGGCTGCACCATTAAAAGGTTTTATGCGTGAAGGAACATTATTACAAACAATGCATTTTAATCAAATCTTGATTGATCCACATAATCTTACTGGTTCTGTTGCAATTAATGAAATGAAAACAAATTTTAATGAATTTCCTGATGTTAAACCATCAAAAAGGGTATCAATGTCAGTTCCTATTGTACTTCCTATTACTGGTTACACTAAAACTGCTATTGAATCATCCGATATGAAAGCTGTTTCATTACTCAATAAACATGGTAAAATATTAGGTATCTTACGTAATCCTGAAATATATGTGAATCGTAAAGAAGAAATTGTTTCAAGATTTTTTGCTGTTATTGATCGTGGTCATCCATATATTCAACATATTTACAACGGTGGTAATTGGTTACTTGGTGGTGAAATTGAATTACTTGAAAAAATTAAATATAATGATGGTTTAGATGAATGGCGATTAAGTTCTAGTGAAGTAATTCGTAAGTTTGAAGCAATGAATGCTGATGCTGTTTATGCATTTCAAACCAGAAATCCAACACATGCTGGTCATGCTTTTTTAATGAAAACTGGTTTAGATATGATTAAAAAACAAGGATATAAAAATCCAATGTTATGGTTATCACCATTAGGTGGTTGGACTAAATCTGATGATGTACCATTAGATGTAAGAGTAAAGCAACATGTGGCAGTATTAAAAGAAAAAGAATTAGATCCAGAATCAACATTATTAGCTATATGGCCAGCTCCAATGATTTATGCTGGTCCAACTGAAGTATTATTTCATGCTAAATCACGTCGTAATGCTGGTGCTACCCATTTTGGTACTGGTCGTGATCCAGCTGGTATGAAAGGTTCTTCTGAAGCAGTTAGTTATCCTGATGATGATTTATATGATCCAAATCATGGTAGATATGTATTAACATTATCTCCTGGACAAGATCCTATGGATATTATCCCTTTTGGTCCATTTGCTTATGATATTACTGATCATTCCATGAAATCAAGAGATGCAAAACGTCCAAATGATTTTATTGATATAAGTGGTAGTAAAATGAGAAAATTAGCTGCACAAGGTGCAAAATTTTGTGATATTAATAAACCAATTCCAACTGATTTATTAGCTGCTAATTGTATTCCTCCTGGTTTTATGGTACAATCAGGATGGGATATAGTATGTAATTATTACCAAAATGTTGAAAGTGATAAGTGGATCCCTTACTCCATTATGAATAATGATCCATTTGTTCATAAATATAGTATTCATGAAGGTACATATGGTACATTGAATTATAAAGTTTGGCCAACATTACGTGATAAGAAAGTATCTGCATGGCATGATGTGGCATTAATATCAGATTCATCAAGTGGTTATTACAATATGGTTGTTGAAATACCAATGTATTCTACAGCAAAAATGGAAGTAATGAAAGAAGTTGAAGGTAATCCAATTATGCAAGATTCAAAGAATAATTTACCTCGTTACTATAGTTATGGTGTTCCATTTTTTAATTATGGTTTATTACCTCAAACATGGGAAGATCCACATGTTACTGATCCTGATACTGGTTGTGGTGGTGATGGTGATCCTATTGATGCAGTTGAAATTGGTTTAAATCCATTACCAATGGGATCAATATTACCAGTAAAAGTATTAGGATCACTTGCATTAATAGATGAAGGTGAAACAGATCATAAAATTATTGTTTTACGAAGTGATGATCGTAATATTGATAAAATTAATAATATGAATGATTTTGAACGTTATTATCCTGGTACAACAGCTCGTTTAATTGATTGGATGAAAAATTATAAGACAACTGATGGTAAACCAGTAAATAAATTAAAAAGTGAAACTGTAACAACAGTTGATGAAGCAAAACATATTATAAATGAAGTAAAAAGTTATTATGACAAGTTAATCAGCACATCCGTGCGACCAAGTAGTGCAGAAGATTATTATTTACCTCATTACAACAGTAATTAAATATTTATATTTATATATATATATCTTTTTAAATAGTTACACGAGAATTTAATGTAATATTCGTGGATGTTATGTCAATAACTGGTGGTGCATGTGGTTGTAGTGTTAAAGCCATAACTCTTTCCCATGTACGTCCATTTGGATGCATATTTGATGGTGATGTTGCCGTTAAACGTTTAATTGGAATATAAACAACACGATTATTAACTAAACCAACACTAAAACCAGTAAAACCTGCCATTGCACCATGAACAGCATTTTGAGCTAATAACATACATAACAAAGCATCTGATGCATTCGCTGGCACGGATCGTATCATATAAGATGGTTCAATATACTTGACAGTTGCTTCAGTATTCTTTTTTTTAAAATATTTTATAATTTGTTCCTTCATATATGGACCTATTTCAGGTAATTTTTTATTTCCACTAGCATCTTTTTCATGTGATGTTTCAAATAAATGTTCACCAGCACCTTCTGCAACAACAACAACAGCATGTCCTTTTTCTTTAACACGATCATATAAAAATGGTAATATACCATTATCACCATCTAAAATAATTTTAATTTCAGGTACAAGACATAAATCAACATCACCAGAACCAAGTGTTGCATGCGCTGCAACAAAACCAGCTGATCTACCCATTAATTTTACTATACCAATACCATTAGGTACATTACATTTTGCTTCAACTTTTGCTGAATTTATAGCAGCTTGTGATGCTTCAACAGATGAATTAAAACCAAATGATCTATCAATAATATCAATATCATTATCAATTGTTTTTGGTATACCAACAACAGAACAATTTAAACGATGTTGTAATACTTCTTCACTTATACGATGAATACCACGATGAGTACCATCACCACCAATAATATATAATTGAGATATATTATATTTTATTAAAAATCTTATTATAGCATTTAAATCAAATCCACCACGTGATGATGCTAATATTGTACCACCTTGATGATGTATAGTATCAGTATTATTAACATTTAATTCTATTGGTTCATATCCTGTTTTTTCTTGAAATCCATCATAACCACCTTTTACACCATATATTTTATTAATTGGATATAAATGTGTTAATCCATGAACTAATTCACGTATAACATTATTTAAACCAGGACATAAACCACCACATGTACATATTGCAGCATTAATTGTTTGTGAACTACAATCAAAATGTAATATTTTACGTGGTCCAGCTCTTATAAATGCTTCAATTGCTTTATTAGAATTTTTTTTACGTACTATTTCATGAAGAACATAATCATCTTCAATTATTTGATTATATCCAATTGAACCAGTATTATTTTCAACTTTTCTTGATTCAAATATTTCATTTAAATTTTTTATTTGATGTAAATATACTTCTGGTATTGAAACATCTTTTAATAATTTTGGTAATGGTATATCACGTAATTTACTATCTGTTGCTATTGTTGTTGTTGTTATACTTGTACTTGTATTATTAAAATGTTTTGTTAATTTTTTACGATATTTATAATCATTTGATTTTACCATTAATACCCATAATGCTATTGTAAATAAATATGCATCTAATTTTGCATGACTACTTTCTACTAATGATACTAATAACTTGGATAAATAACGATCCATTATAATTGAAATGTGATTGAATGATTTTGAGTGTGAGTGTGTGTTGTGAGTGTGTTGAGTGAGTGATGCAACAGGAACCAAAAAAAAAATAATAATTCTATAAAAAATTATAGTAACAGTATATAACACTATCTATCTGTATATATATATTCTTTTTATTTTCTATTTGTAATTCCCGAGTTTTCCCATGCTTCATGATAATTAGTAGCATGATCTAAACTATTATTAAAATCACTTGTACTATCAAAATTATGATCCATAAATTTATTATCAATAAATTTAAATGTTTCAGTTAAATCAATATTATTAGCAAAAGATATCATTTCATCAACTGATTTAACATCATCAATAGCAATTTGTCTTGGTAATAATGGATCAATACGATGATATAAACCATTATTTGTTAATAAATAATTCATAACCATTTCAGTAGTAACACTATCACCATCTAATAATAAATCTAATAAAAATGGTATCCATTGTTTTATACCCCAATCAGCATGATTTACTTGTAAACCTAAATTATGTGTTTTTGATATAGATAAATCATTATTATTTGCTGATGAAAATACATTTGTATGACGTGGATATGATCCAGCACCAATAGATAATACAGCAATATTTTTCATATTAACATTTGGATAATGTGCAATTGCTTTTGATACACCAATAATACTTGGATTATTAGCAACAATAGCACCATCTGTATAACCTTTAAATACTGGAAAATATGTTGGTGCAGCACTAGTTCTCATTGCAGCATCCCAAACGAATAAATCAACATCTGGTTCAACTAAACCAGATGCTTTTGGCATATTTGAAAATATAGCTGGACGCCATCCTTCTTTATTAAAAAATGAATGTGTTTTAGATTTTTTACCATCTAAACGAAATGATATTATTGCTACTAATTTTTGTAAATCCATCATTTTACGTTTATTAAAATAATATTCAAACATTTCTTGTTTTGATTTATCAGAATAACGTGATTTAAATGGATTTATTTGACGCCATGGATTATATTGAAATATATGTGGTATTGCAAATTTTAATATATCTTGTACTTCATCTGTATTATATCCACTTGCATGTAATAATGATAATATACCACCAACTGATGTACCACATATTAAATCGATTGATTTCATAAATAATGGATTATGTTTATTTATTCTTTGTAATATTGTATTTGTTATTATACCACGTGTACCACCACCATCTAATGATAATATTTTAAATGGTTTTGAATATAAATCACGTGTTGTAAAATTTATTATATTATTATTATTCATAGAATTATTATTATTATTATAAAAAGGTAATGGTTTCACTTTATTTGGATATGAATCATCTATTGTCCAATGCTTTTTAGGTAATAATATATCATCTTGATTTAATAATAATTTTGTTAAATGTGGTTGAGTTATTTTTGCTAATTTTTTTAATAATATTGTTGATAATTGAGATGATGAAGTTGATGATGATGGTAATATTCTTTTGAACATTATATATATATATATATATAGAGTTGAAGAAGAAGGTAATTGTTTTCTGATAAAGTAAAAAAATTCCGTAAGTGGGTCGAGTAATATAGAGGCATAAAACTATTTTGAAAGTGGAAGATAAATTTAATCTGGAGATTACTGCGACGTGAAGTACAGTAATATAAGCTGAGCTTGTTTTGAAGTCATTGATAAATTAATTATTACTTTAAAAGTTAGTTAGGGTAAATTAACAACAAAATTTTAAGTTAGTCATCAATAACTACTTTACTTGCGTCAATCAATTTAGTAAATCTAGTGATGTCACATTAATACGAATTATTTGCAAAAAATCATGATCAAATCTAAGAAATCCAATGGA
>JACCDO012276830.1_pt1 | contig 10560 bp, 15 predicted proteins | sample 7446101 | NCBI WGS metagenome assembly JACCDO01 (sample SAMN15323440, study PRJNA562643) | freshwater metagenome | isolation source: river surface water | place: USA:Blue River Watershed | collected 2017-08-16
CGGTAACGAATTAATGTATAATGGATTAACAGGAGAGCAAATAGAATGTAGCGTATTTTTAGGACCAGTATTTTATCAGCGTTTAAAGCATATGGTTAATGATAAGCAGCATAGTAGGTCAATTGGACCAATGGTAAATTTGACTCGACAGCCGGCGGAAGGTCGTAGTCGGGATGGAGGTCTGCGCTTTGGGGAAATGGAGAGAGATTGTATGGTGTCACACGGCGCGTCAAGATTTACCAGAGGAAGAATGTATGATGCATCAGATAAATATTCAGTATATGTATGTAGAAAATGTGGATTAATAGCGTCATATAACGACCAATTACATATACATCAATGCAGAACTTGCGATAATAGAGTTGATTTCGCATATGTTGAAATACCATATGCTTGTAAATTATTGTTCCAAGAGTTAACAACGATGAATGTAGTTCCAAGATTAATAACGGAAAATTAGATTTTAGGAATAAATATTATATATATATATATGAACGTAAAACAAATAAAACCTCTAATGAGATATAAAAATTCCGTTTATCAGTATAATGAAGATAATTATTATAAACCAAAAGATTTATCTGATTTTAGCGATATAATTCAATATATGAGAACAAATTATGAGACATATGCAAAATTTCATTCAAGTATTTATGAGTATTCTGAAACCGATAAAAAATGTAAAGGCAAAAAAACTGATAATAAAAATATAGTTTATATTTATATAAATTTTTTTTTAAATAATACACCAATGACAATTGTATATATTGCAAATGTCGAATATTATTATGATACTTCAACTCGAAATAATTTAATAATATTATTCCTATTTCCTACTCAAAAAATGCGGTTGATAATAATGGAAACCCTTTTTCAATTGATAAATTAATAGAAGATTCTATTATAAATCAAATATCTTTAAAAAACGTATTTAATGTTATGGGACAACCTGTTTCAAATCCAAAATATGCATTAAATTTAAATAGTTCAAAAATAATCGATTTTAATCCAAAATCTGAAGTCTTTATTTTTCCCGCCAAATGTTTTAAATATATATATCAAGATAAAAAAGATATTAATCCATTAATAAATGATTTTAAAAATACAGTTGAAGAAATGAAAGGTGAAACAATTACAAATCCAAATATTCCTTGGGTTGGTGAATATTATAGAGAAGCGGAAAATCAGTGGAACAAACATTTAGATGAAACTTCTGATAAAACAAGAGGGGGTAAAACTAAGACTAAGAACAAGAAAAAAACAAAGAGGAAAATTAATAAAAAACGTAGAACCATAAGGAAATATTAAAAAATAATATATTTATGTAGTATAAATGGATGAAGAACAAAAAAGTAATCAAGCATTTAGATTATATCAAAAATCCCTAAAAAAAACAAAAAAAAACAATAAAGATTTCAATCCTTATGAAATTAGACATCTTGCTGATTTTAAAGAAATAATTGATTATATGAGTTCATCATCACAAAAAACGGTTACAAATGTTTATAAATTTGTTTATAATAGAAAAATATGTAAAAATAATTTTAAAACTTCTAATAGAGATTACAATAATTTAACGATTTTTTATATAAATTTTTTTTATAAGGATGAACAGATGACAATCGTTTATGTCTCAATGGTAACAGACTATCCAATTGATTACGTGGGACAACCAACTATTATGGATCCTAGAACAGTTAAAGTTTATTTTAATTTTAAACCAATAGCGTATTCTGAAAATGCGGTTAACAAAGATGGCAAACCTTTTGATATAGATTTTTTAGTTAAAAATGCCGGTTTAAAACAATTAAAAACAAATATTAAAACAATTAATAATAGAAAAGTTACTCCATCCTTTCAAACTATGTTAAAGGGAAGATATATATTATCAAATAATCCAAATGATTTAAAAGGATTAGACCCTCGTTCAGAAATATTTGTTATACCTAACTATTGTTTTGGAAGTTTATCGTTTAATAAACCAAATATTGGTCCATTAATGAGAGATTTTAAAAATACGGTTGAAGAAATGAAGTATAATCCAGATTACAATAATATATCTTTTTCTGGAGAATACGTAAAAGAAGCTGCAAAACAATGGAATGAAAATTTTGGACAAACTTCTAATAAAACACCTGCAGACAAATTAGAACAAAATGAAGATTTTAAACATACTAAAACAAGTGGAGGTAAAACTAAGACTAAGAACAAGAAAAAAACAAAGAGGAAAATTAATAAAAAACGTAAAACTAAAAAAAGATATTAAAATATGTAATTTAAGTAATTTAAAGATAAGTTAATTAAATTATAAATGTCGGAAAGATTTGATTTGCAAAGTGATAAATTTAGTAGTGCTAAAGCAGCTGATTTTTTTTATACGAATGGATACATTATTTTAGATAATGCATTATCTCAAGATTTAATCAATAAATTAAAATCTGAATTATATACTGTTGAAAATTATGTACCAACTAAAAAAGATAAAAAGAGACACAATGTACACAAATGTTTTTTCGAAAATTCGCCAACAACTGTTGATATTATTGAAAATAGTAAGCTAACTGATTTTGCACAACATATTATTGGAGACGTACCTGGAGCAAGACCCGATGGTAATTCTCTTGTAGCGCACGTAATACATAATAATGCATTTATTGTTCCACCTGGAGGGAGAGGTCAAGCTCCTGGTTGGCATGTTGATGACCCATTACAGCAAATTATTGTTCCAAATAATTATACATTACCACCTAATATTCGTCTTCCAGTGTTAGTATGTACTTATATGATTTGGCTTTCAGATTGTTGTGCTCCAGAAAATGGTCCAACATATGTTGTTCCTGGTTCACATAGATATGGAAGAACAATAAATAATTCAGAGGCAGATAGAAAAGGGATTCCGATGTGTGGTAAAGCGGGTACAGCAGTATTAATAAATGCAAATGTATGGCATCGGGGTTGTGAAAATAAGTCGGATATACCAAGAGAAACATTACAAATTACATTTGCAAGACGTATAATTGGACATAAACATAAATCAATTATGAATTATGTGATGCCGGAAAAAGTATGTAAAGATCGTTCTGATAAGTTAAAAGAAAGAATGGGATTTTTACAAGGTGGAGCGTATTCTTAGATAAAATTTAATAGATATGCGACGATTGCAAATAATGTGCCTCCCCATAATGTATCAATAATAACTGTAGTCCAAGACCAATTAGTAAATAATGCTTTGTTAGTTGTTTCATAAATTCCATAAGTTACTAAACCTAATAAAAACGCATCAGATACAGAACGATGGCCTTTTATAATAAAATAATTAAATCCCATAATTATGAATATATAGCAAATTATGGCGGCTAAATAGTTAATTTTCATTGGCGATCCTTGAACGGCTTTAATTTGATTGGCAAAATAATTTTTAATAAATTTAAGATAAATAGAATCGATAGAAACTAACAACAACGCACTAACAAGAAGTTTAAAATTAAACATATATTATTATATTAATCAGATATAATAATATATTTACCAAGGTTCAAATATCCCTTTACTTATTTTTTCATTTAATCGTTCTTTGTGTGTATTACCATAATATTTATCAATTAATTCTTGTTCTCTCGCAATAATCTCCAGATATTCTTGTTGTCTTATCATCCTAGCCTCTTGAGGTTCTTTGTTAAAAATATCATTTATCATCTCTTTTCTAGTAGAGTATCCAGATGGATTAAGTAAAGAATAAACATCAAAATGTGTATATTTAATACCGTTAACATATTGCATATCGGGATTAGATTTAATCATATTATAAATTTCCATCCCGCTTACTTTTTTTTTAATTCCTGTTTCAGAATCTATAACGTAATGAGAAAAAGGATTTGTACCTTCTTCTAAATAATAACCATTTGAAATATAATATTTTCCTACACGATGATACATATCCATTGGTTTTAGAGAGCTCATAATATATATTTAATGACATATTCTCTTTAAATACTTTTTTAAAAATATAGTTTAGTCACTTCGTTTTAACAGTCACTTCGTTTTACCAGTCCTTAAATATTTCTGTTCCTATACGTAAATATCCAGTATCCGTTAAAATACCGCATATTGTATCATATGTGATAACAGTGGGTCCTGCTGCAAAATAGTCTTTAACTTTAACAAATTCTTTAATACTATTATTAAATACATTATGGTCATCCATTATAAAAATATGAATTCCTCCATTTTTTACCGTGAAAAAAGGTTTATAACCTTTATTTGGGTTTTGAAAAATGGATTTTACAATAGAACCATCTTCTAAAGTATCTCCAACTTTGGCGTCTTTTATAAATATATATGTATTATCAATTAACTTAATACTTGTATAAGGATGAAAGCCTTTTAAATTTGTTAGTTTGGATTGTTCTAAAGAGGCCATAAACTAACAAAGTATATTTTATTATTTTAATATTATTATTTTGAAACATTTTATAAATTAAAAAATATATTTTATTAATGTATAATATAATGTCTAATAGCATTGGTATAGGATTTTCATCAACAGCAAACGGAAAAAGTGGATTTACAACTGGTGGTTTAGGTGGATTTGAATTTTTAGTTCCTGGTTTAGGACGTAATATTTACGTAAATAATAATCCTACTTTAGGACCTTTATTGGGAGGCGGTTTTAATGGTCGTATGCCTCAACCACTTATTATTCACGATAATACTAACAATTTCGCTCAAACTCGTCTTACTTTAAGAGAAGTTTGGAACACAACTGCCAAATCCGGTAGTTCTAATCCTAAACGCATTGTTACTCCATTTAGAGCAGTTAATAATGCCGGTGATTTATTATCTCGTCAAAATTATTCTTGTGGTGGAACGTGTCAATCATATCAAAGTAGACCAAACGTTAAGGGTTTAAAACATCGTTTTGGTTCTATAAGCGATTCTTGTCAACCAAGTGTATTATGGTCTACACTTCAAATTGATCCCGCTATTCCCGCATCAGCGTGTAACACAAAATTCGTATATGATAGTAGTGATTATATTCGTTTCTTGAAGAATCAAGCTGTCAATAAGAACTATAATGATAGATCATTTGGTGGAAATGATAGTTCAGCACAGCAAAGTAAATGGAGAGCAGTAAGACGATACTAAATCCACCTTTGAAAAGGTGGAGCCAAACAATTAATTTATTACGAATTTGTCTTTAAAAAAAAATAAGAACAACTGGTTCAAAACTTTTAATAATTTGAAATACTTAAAGGAGGGGTCGTAGGGGAACCTCGGTTCCCTACTAAAAAATTGAAAATAAATATTTAACAATTATAAGTTATTAAATACATTATTATAGTATATTTAATAAATGTCTCATAAGAAAACTAGTAGAATTATTGATTTTGAAATCATCGAATCTGATTTTAAAAGAGATACTTATGAAGAGATGCGTTTAAAATTGAATTCTCAAACTAACATATTATCGATTGATTTAATTCATCCAGCAATAAATCATTTCTTCAATACAAATGCAACAATAATTCATAAATATGATTCAACTATTTTGTTAGTTCGAACCAAAGTAAAAGACTTATTAAACGCGCCGATTGTTAATTGGTGTCAAAATAGGGATCCGGATTTAATAAGAATTCCTGATATAGCACAGCATATATATAATAAAAGAAAACCAATTGAAACCATATTATATTTAAGTTTTAATAACAAAAAGCAAAATTTTGATGTGATAGATGGGATACATCGTTTTACTGCGTTAAAATACATTAAGGAAAAGAATTCAGTGCCAACTGATTTATTAGATATTCAAGAATTTGGCTCCAATAATGATGCGACGTGGTTATATGAATCGGATATAATAATAAATGTAAGATTTAATGCTGATAATGGTGAATTAATAAGTTTAAGGGAAGTATTAAATAAGACGCAACCGATGCCAACCGTTTTAATGGATGATTCAACATCTGAAACTCAAGCTCGTAATGAAATAATAAAAAGTATAGCAAATGAATGGCAATTGAAATATCCGAAGAATTTTTCGGCAAGTAATGATCCGACATATTTAAAGACGACGGGTTCAACAAACAAGAATAATTTTATGGCGCTGCTAGGTGTAATATATGAAAAATACAATATAGATGTTAGTCGTGTTAGTATGTTTAGACAAATTTTGGAAGAGGCAAATAAACGAATGGAAGAAAAAGTAAAAGTAGGAGGGGAAGGGTCAGCGAAGGCAAGATTAAAATGTAAGGATTCAGGATGTTATTTATTTATTTATAGAAATGAAAAATTAGAGGAATTTATTTAAGTGCATATAATTTATTATTTTTTATTTGTTAGTATATTATAATATGACAACTCCATATGGAATATCTGTATCAAATGGTTCTCAAGGGTTTCAAGGTTATGTAAATACTCCAGTAAATGGACCATTAAATTCATCACAATATCCGTGTTCTATGCCTTATCATAGTTACGGCGCATTACCAGGTATTCGTCCCACACCTCCTCAATTTTATCCATCACAGGAACCAGTGCCATCAGATTTGAATGTAAACGCGCGTTCATATTATTTACGTGCTGCTAGTTTATCAATGGTCCAAAAGGCGGAACAAAATGCTTTAGGTAAACAATCCCAGCCATTAACCAAAGTATCATATTCAAGTCAGAGACAGTATCCTGTTTCGTCTCATATGAATTATATAGCTCCTGTACCAAGTTCAATGAGAACAAATTTAATGAAAGCTCAAAGTGTTGGTAAATCAGCTTATAAAGTTGGTTTACCAAATGATGCATTATTATCTACAAAAAGTTATGATGATAGTTTAAAACGTAGTGCGTTAAGAAGGGCTCGTTCATCTGGTTGCACTGCGCCAAAAAAGAAGGGTTCAATATATAATTATAATTTGACGCAGCCGGGTATAAATGGTTGGGGTGCAATTCCGAGACAGAATTATTAAGAGACCAGAATTACTAATAGTCTCGGTCAATATACAACGTGAGGAACACCGACCCAATTTAATAGCTAATTTTAATGCCCTTATGACAGTTAATACAACAAAATTCATACATATCAGTATAACATCCAACTACATCATCAAAAATATTAAATATTTTTAAATTATCTTCTTCAGAAACCAAATCAGTTTTCATAAAATTTTCGTATTTTTTAACTAATTTAAATAAATCATTAATGTTATCATCTATGATTTTTTTATTTTTTTCTTTTACTTCATCTTTATCATTTTTATACCAACCGCTTCCATATGGGCTAGCATATTCATCAATAGTTTTCAACATTTCAGGATCAATAATATCATAATATAATTGTATTAACTTTTCAACACTGAAGTCATAATTATAAGGTTTTGTATTATTTACGTCGCATCCGGATATTATATTATTATGTAATAATGCATAAAGCAAATAAATACGACTATCAGCATCATAACCTGTAGCACAATCAGAATGTAAACTAACACAACATTCAGAACAACAAGGGTCATCATCTTCTACCATAGTTCCACAAACTGCACAATAATCTCTTCGAGTCATAAATATTATATTTTGTTAGTTTTATATTATTTTTGTAAACAATATAAAAACATAAAAATAATTTAACTATGGATTTAGTATATGAATATAATACTAAGATAATAGATGCGATAAAATTTTTGTATTCTCAAACAAAAAATTGCGAACAAGGTAAAAATTCTGATATGGAAAAAATATTAAAAATGGTACAAAATTCAAACATTAAAATATTAAATTTGGGTTTAATTTTCATATCACCAATGCTTGAAGAACATTTGCCTCGTAGACAATTTTTTCCAAACGCAAACGCAAATGTTTATAGTTTTAAATTAATTCCAGAAGACCATCAGCCATCTTGTAGGTCAGATTTATCAAGAATAGATAATATTAAATTAAAATTATATGACACTGAAAAAAAACAATTTTTATCAGTTAAGTAATTTAAGACCATTGCCAGTAAAGAACCTACTACACATATCCTGGTAGTGGTTGTCAGTCACAAGAAATTTTCAAAAAGTAAATTAGGTTTTGGATTTTTGACATTTTTAAAAAATGTCATATTTTGAAAACCTAAAACTTTTTTCCGAAAAAGATGTTTAAAAATCGATTTCGCTGCATAATCGTCACAAATTATTATTCACTTTAAAAATATTGTGATTGTGTTATTTTTTGACATTTTATTTTCTTCCCCTTATATATGAGCATTTTCGAGCATTTAGAGGAAGACGGAAAAACCCCCAAAAAATTTGTATGTTATTCTTGTGACTTTATTACGTCAGATAAATGGAAATATAAACGTCATTGTTTGACAGCTAAACATAAATGTCAATATTCCCCCAACATTTTTAGCATTGAAGGGGAAGACGAGATACAGTCTCAGATCGAACCAAAACATTTATGTATTTGCGGCAAATATTATAACCATAAACAAAGCTTACTGCGTCATAAAAAAGTATGTGAATATAAGGAAGAACAAGAGCAAAAACAAGAAGAACAAAATAGTGTTGTAATTAGTCAACCAACTTCATTAAATGAAACAATGATAATTGAGATAATGAAACAAAATTACGAATTAAATAAACAGAACCACGAATTTCAGAAGATAATAGCAGGTGAAATAAAAGATATAAAATGCAGTATTAATAATACTACTAACAATAATAATATGATAAATAATTCATTTAATACGAATCGTTTCAATATAAATTTCTTTTTAAACGAAACTTGTAAAAATGCGTTAAATTTATCGGATTTTATAGAATCAATACAAGTACAATTACAAGATTTAGAAAATGTGGAAAAAGTTGGCTATGCGGAAGGCATATCGCAAATAATAATAAATAAATTAAATGAATTAAATGTGACAGATAGACCAATCCATTGTACTGATGCACGAAGAGATTCGTTATATATAAGGGAGGGAAACGTATGGACAAAAGAAGATGGTACAAATGAAAATTTAAGAAATGCGATAAAGATAATAGGAAAGAAAAATATGGAAAAAATATCGGAATGGAAAAACAAATATCCGGGTTGTTCTAGTGCGGATTCAAGATATAATGACAAATATTTAAGGATGATATCAAATGCAATGAGTGGTTCAACAAAAGAAGAACAGCAAAAAAATATGAATAAAATAGTAAAAAATATAATAAAAAGTGTAGTGGTGGATAAAGAACAAGCAAAATAATTTTTTTACAAATATATAATATAATGAATAAGTATCTTGTTGAATTTTTAGGAACATTATTTTTAATGTTCGTTATTTTGGCTACTGGAAATTATTTAGCAATTGGTGCCGCTTTAGCCGTCGCCGTATTATTAGGAGGTGCTATTAGTGGAGGTGCATTTAATCCGGCAGTATCAATTGCAATGATGTATTCAGGAAAGATGTCGCGTTCAGATTTAGTGCCTTATATAGTAGCCCAAGTTGCGGGAGCTTTAGTGGCAGTTGAGTTAGTTAAGATAGTTTTATAAATAAAAAAATAAAATATATATTATTTCTTAAGTAATAATATATATGCCAAAGAGAAGAACAAGAAAAATATTAAGAGGTGGTGCTTGGTATAATCCGATGGATTGGTTTTCATCTGATCCCACCGCTCCTAAACGCTCTTGGAGTGATTGGTGGAATAGTACAACATCTAGTGCAGAAAGTACATTAAGTGCAGCAAATCCATTTTCATCGACAACAAGTTCATATACGCCTCCTAATCCAATGCCTGCCCCTGCGCCTATGCCAGAGCCTACATATGAATCTATGTCTGTAGAAGAGCCGCAGCAATTAGGTCCAGTTGGTGGAAGAAGACGTAGAAGACATTCTAGAAAGCATTCTAAAAAGGGAGGTTCTTTAGCATCGACAGCCGAAACGGTTTCCAATACGAAGACAGCAGTGCCGACATATTGGATAAAAGGTGGTCGTCGAACTCGCCGTCGTTCTCGTCGTCATAGAAAGCATTAAAATGTCTGTATAATTTGTTACCATATATCGTCATAATTTATTTCCAAATAAAATAAATTATGAGAGCATAAATGTTTCTAAATGCGTCACAAACCGCGCTTAATATGAATCGAATATGACACCATTTATGGTCACAACTTATATACGAGGAACGTATTTGAACCGTGCCATAATTTTATACAAAACGTAAACACTTAAGACGCCAAGTGACGCAAAATAGGTCTTAACTAATGGGTCATTTGGTATTTTATAAGACCAGTATAAGGAGTCATCATCTAAATTCGCAAAGGTTTCTCGACATTTTTGTCCGGTAGCTGGATTCGTACCATTTTGAAATATACACGGATCCATATTTTTTATATCTGTTAATGTGACGTAATGAGTTTCAGTTGATTTATTATTATAAATATCAACAGTTTCCATTGTTAATTCTTGACAATCAGGTTTGGAGCCGGATAAGAATGCAGAAAATAAAGTGGCCGGATTAAAGGCATTTAGATTACTTATTGTTCCGGGAATAAGACCTTTAAACTCACTAAAATTCACACCCATACCAGAAGAAATAA
>JACCDO010743701.1_pt1 | contig 10559 bp, 7 predicted proteins | sample 7446101 | NCBI WGS metagenome assembly JACCDO01 (sample SAMN15323440, study PRJNA562643) | freshwater metagenome | isolation source: river surface water | place: USA:Blue River Watershed | collected 2017-08-16
GCTTCTTCGACCGTGAACGACAAAATCGGTGCGAGTAAGCGCAGCAAGCCTTGCGTCAAGTGGTGGATTGCCGTTTGTGCAGAGCGACGCGCTTGGGAATCGACGCCAGCGGTGTAGAGGCGATCTTTCAAGATGTCGAGATAAAAACCACCTAGGTCTTCTGAGCAATACCACTGCAATTTAGCGACGATAGGATGAAATTCAAAACGCTCATATTGCGCTAGCAAATCCACTTGCAATTGGTCTAGTGCGGCGATCGCATAGCGGTCGATTTCTAATAAATCTTCGACGGGCAAGCTATCTTTTTTCGGATCAAAATCAGAGGTGTTGGCCAGCAAAAAGCGCAGCGTATTGCGGATGCGGCGATAGGTTTCGGTGACACGTTTTAAGATTTCGTCAGAGATCGACAACTCACCTGAATAATCGGTCGCGGCGACCCACAGACGCAAAATATCTGCGCCTAAGGTGTCTGTCACTTTGCGTGGCGCAACCACGTTGCCAATTGACTTCGACATTTTTTTGCCTTCGCCATCGACGACAAAGCCGTGCGTCAACAAGGCTTTGTAGGGCGCTTTGCCATTTAACATCGAACCCGTTAGCAGCGAAGAGTGGAACCAACCGCGATGTTGATCGCTGCCTTCCAAATACAAATCGGCTGGGTAATAGGCGCTCTCGGCGTGCGAGCCGCGTAACACCGTTTCATGCGTGCTGCCAGAATCAAACCACACGTCGAGTGTGTCACGATTTTTTTCATAGCTTTCAGCATCTGCGCCTAGCAAGCTGGCCGGGTCGAGTTGATGCCACGCTTCGATACCATTTTTTTCAATCAACTGCGCCACTTGTTCCAGCAATTCGGCTGTGCGTGGGTGCAGTTCGCCAGTTTCTTTATGCACAAAAAAGGCCATTGGCACACCCCATTGGCGCTGGCGCGAGAGTGTCCAGTCAGGGCGATTTGCAATCATCCCTTGCAAGCGCGCTTTGCCCCATGCTGGGAAGAATTGGGTTGCTTCGACTGCGGCCAATGCGGTGTCGCGCAGGGATTGTTTGCCGTCATTGGGCAAATTATCCATGCTAGCAAACCACTGCGAGGTAGCGCGGTAGATGATAGGGGTTTTGTGACGCCAGCAATGCATATAGCTGTGTTCAAACATCACCAATTTAAACAAGCTGCCAACGCTCTCCAAGGCTTGGCAGATTGGTTTGCTGGCTTCCCAGATCGTCATCCCACCAAACAGCGCCAAAGTCGAGGCATATTGGCCATTGCCCATCACGGGTTTGATGATGTCATCATCTTTCATCCCATGTGCTTTGCAGGTGATAAAGTCATCCACACCATAGGCTGGCGCAGAGTGCACCACGCCTGTACCGCTGTCTTGCGTCACATATTCGGCCAAATACACCGGCGCTAAACGGGCATAGGCGGCATCGGCTTTGGCTAATGGGTGGTGGAAATTGACTAGCGAGAGGGCTGCGCCTTTGCAGCTTGCGATGATTTTGCCCTCTAAGCCATAGCGGTTCAGGCAAGATTCGACCAAATCTTTCGCAAGGATCAATAGCAGCGCTTGCCCGGCGCGTTCGGTTTGCACCAACGCATAGTCAAACTCAGGGTGCATATTCAGCGCTTGGTTGCCTGGGATCGTCCAAGGGGTGGTCGTCCAGATCACGCAATAACCCGGCATAGGCTGGCCATCAACTGCTGGCAGCGCAGGCAAACCAAAGGCTTGCGCGACTTTTTCTGGTTCTGCAAAAGGAAAACCAACGTCGATTGCAGGATCGCGTTTGTCTTGGTATTCGACTTCTGCTTCGGCCAGTGCAGAACCGCAATCAAAACACCAGTTGACGGGTTTTAAGCCGCGATACACATAGCCTTTTTCCAGCATCTTGCCTAGGCCACGCAATTCATGCGCTTCATTGGAATAATTCATCGTCTTGTAGGGATTGTCCCATTCACCAAGCACGCCTAAACGGACGAAATCGAGTTTTTGCTTGGCGATTTGTTCATCCGCATAAGCGGGTGCCTTGCTCAAGACTTCGGTAGTTGGCAGATTTTTGCCATATAACTTTTCGATTTGGATTTCGATAGGCATGCCGTGGCAATCCCAGCCCGGCACATACGGCGCATCAAAGCCTGCCAAGGTGCGTGCTTTGACGACGATATCTTTCAAGATTTTGTTGACTGCATGACCGATATGGATATCGCTATTGGCATAAGGTGGGCCGTCATGCAAGACAAACTTAGGGCGGCCTTTGGCGGCTTTGCGAATGCGTTGATAGATTTTCTTGTCTTGCCATTGCTTGATCCACTGTGGCTCACGTTTCGCCAAGTCACCGCGCATCGGAAACGCGGTTTCTGTCATATTGACGGGATATTTGCTGGCGCTTTTCGCATCAGGCTTATTGGTTTTTTGTTCAGACATGAGATTTCTCAAATAAATTAGCTATCGGTAATCAAGCAACAGGCTAGCGACGCGTTGCTGTACGCGAATGTAGGCATTCGGCTAGCCAGTCAAAAAGGGGCGGATGTAGGATCAAATTCGGTCGGTCGCCGTGGTTGGCGTATCCGATTGTGGTTTGCCGGGATTGCTGGCGAAATAGTCTCGCGCCATCTTGCAATCGCGCTCTATCGCGGCGGTGAGTGTCGGCAAATCGGCATATTTTTCTTCTTCGCGCAATTTGTGTAAAAACTCGACGCGAACGATTTTGCCATAGCAATCTTGATTGAAATCAAAGACATGCACTTCAAGCAAAACGCTGCCGGAATTGTCAACGGTGGGACGAAAACCTAGGCTAGCAACCGCTGGCAGTGGGCCTTCGGCTAAACCGTGGACTTGCACGACAAAAATGCCCGATAGCAGAGCAGGGCGCTGATGCGCGACGCGCAAATTCAGCGTCGGAAAGCCGAGCGTGCGACCGAGTTTTTTGCCATGGATGACATGGCCAGACATAGAATAATGATGGCCGAGTAGGCGTTGCGCTAAGTGAAAATCTGCATTCGACAAAGCCACACGCACTGCGGAAGAAGAGATGCGACTGCCATTTTCTAGCACGGTAGGCATCGAGGAAAATTCAAAACCGTGTTCTTGGCCCGCTTGGGCCAGCATGGCGATATTGCCAGCGCGTTTGGCGCCATAGCAAAAATCGTCACCCACCATCAACCATTTGACGTGCAAGCCATCGACGAGGATGTCTTTCGTAAATTGTTGTGGGGTCAGACTGGCAAACTGCATGTTGAAGTGTTCAACGATGACTTTATCTATGCCTGCGGCATCTAGTGATTCGAGTTTGTCGCGAAGATTAGCGATGCGCGCTGGTGCGCGGGAAGGGTCTTTGGTGATGCGGGAGAAAAATTCACGTGGATGCGGTTCAAAAGTCATCACTGCCGCATCTAATCCGAGACGATCAGCCGCTTGCCGCACACGTGCCAACAAGGCTTGATGCCCAAGATGCACACCATCGAAATTGCCGATGGTCAGTGCACATGGCGCGCTAGCCAGGGCATTAGGGAGTCCGCGAAATACCTTCATAGTGTGGTGAACAGATGACTTGTGCCAAACCTTGGATTATAAGGGCATTCGTGTCATCGCAGTGCAGCAAACCTCAGATTAGCGAATAACTGTCCACAGATTGTTAATTCAGCCTAGGCTTCTGCTAGTGTTTGGCGGGCACTAAAATACAAAAGAGCAGCCGTGGCTGCTCTTTTGTACTGGGTAAAGCAAAGAATTACTTCAATGGGTGGGTTAATTGCGCAACCCAATAACGGGCTAAGTCGCCAGTGCCATCATTGCCAGTAACTGTTTTCAAGGTTGCCACGGCTTTAGGGGTTTTGCCAGCTACGTGATACGCCAAACCTAAGTGCAATTTCAAATCTTGTGGATTTTTCGCGTCTGGCATCCCGACAGCTTGTTCCATCAGCGCCAAACCTTTGTCGGCTTGGCCTATCGTCACATAGTTGTAGCCGATATCCGATAAAGCTTTTGCGTCTTTGGCTTTGACTGCTTCAGCTTCATTTTTGGCGATATCTTTTTGCATTTCGTCAGCTTTTTTCGCAGCCAAGTCACGCAAACGTTTTTGACGCTCAGCATCTGCGCCTGTACCCATAATCCCAGCTTGATAGCCTTGTTCGATATATTTCTTGCCTTCTGCTGCATAGGTTGCTTGCAATGCGAGCTGGGTCAATTCCATATAATCGGCAACTTTATTGACTTGGCCTAAAGCATATTTGAGGCGGAATACATCTAAACCTAAGCGCGGTGCGAAGCCTGGTTTATTCGGCAAACGGTTCATCACGTCTAACCAGTATTCTTTTTTCGGATAATTCATCGCCAGTTTTTCCATTGCAGCGATGTATTCGGTTTTGTCAGTCTTTTTGCTGGCGCAATTGGCGACTAATTGCAAATTGCCTTCATGCGGAGCGCGGCCTGCTTTTTCAGCAGCGCGGATTTCGGCATTGGCGTCTTTGGTCGCGTTAGCGCAGTCATTGGTTTGGAAATAAGCTTGCGTCAACATATCGCGCATTGCTGGGCTGTTGCCGCCTTCTTTTTGATAGCGATTAATCCAAGTAATTGCCTTTTGATAGTTGCGGGCGCGGAAATGTGCGTTCGCAATCACTTCGATGTATTTCAATTGTTCGCCAGCAGGCAAACGGCCAGAGGCCAGCACCGCTTCATAAGAACGCACTGCCAATTCGGTATCGCCAAGGGCAGTCGCTAGCGAGGCACGCATTTGGTCGATCACAAAAGATTCATAGCCAGATTTACCGCCTACTGCGTCGGCTTCACGTACTTTAGCCAATGCTTCTTTATATTTTTGCTTTTTCATCAAATCGCCAGCTTCCTTCAAAGGCTTGGCGACATCGGCACGCATCGCTTCTGCATAAGCAGCAGGAGCAAAGCCAACGAGGGGAGGGATTACGCTGAAACTGACGGCGGCCAAAGCCAAACTAAGATGAGCAAGACGAAACTTGAACATGGTTGATCTCTTATGCAAAAACGATGAAAAAAAGGCAGGTGTGACCCTGCCATTAAAGAATTGTCGAGAAGTGCTTATGGACTGATAAATTGCTCGTTACCAACCATACCGATTTTATTCACACCCATACGTTGCGCAGCAGCCATTACGCCAGCAACATATTTGTATTCTGCCAATTTATTTGGCCGTACATGCACTTCAGGCTGATCAGGAATTGCCGACACTTCAAGCAATTTCGCCTTCAAACCATCATTTTGTACCGTCACGCCATCCCAAGAAATCGTGCCGTCAAAGTCGATATCTATCGTGTGCACAACTGGCAAAGTGGTTGGTGGGGGCGCATTATTGTTGACAGGCATATTCAGATTCACAGCATGGTTTTGCTTTGGAATCGTGATAATCAACATGATGATCAAGACCAACATCACGTCGATCAAGGGCGTCATGTTAACGTCCATCATTGGTTCTGGATCAACGCTGCTGCCGCCGCTAGACCCTACATTCATACTCATGGCATTCTTCCTTCACTTAATAAAGTGCTGCAAATGGTTGATCAGGCGAGGTTTTGCTTGATCAACCATTCGTTGCAACTTAATTGCCTGGGCCAGTAGGTGGTTCGGTGATAAAACCAACCTTGGCAATTCCGGCACGCTGAGCCGTCAAAATGGCTTTACCAACTGCTTCATATTTGGTGGTTTGATCACCGCGAATATGAAACTCAGGTTGCGGGTTTTTTACCGCTTCCAATTTCAACTTTTCAAACAGCGCATTGGTATCAGGCACAGCTTTTTGATTCCAGTACATCTGACCGTCCTTATCAACCGTTAGATTGATGTTTTGTGGACTAGTCTTTAATACTTGATTCTTTTCAGCTGGCAGCTTTACCTTAATCGTCTTCAACACGACTGGGCTTGTGATCAAGAAAATGATCAGCAACACCAACATGATATCGACCAGCGGCGTCGTGTTGATTTCAGACATCACATGGTCATCATCCCCATCTAGGGAGCCAACAGACATGGACATAGCTTATCCGTTCTTTTTAGCACCAGCAGCACGACCTGCTTCGCTGGTGGACATTGCGCCAGAGATCAAAACCGAGTGCACGTCAGCGCTGAAAGAACGAACGTCTTCCATCGCAGCTTTATTACGACGTACCAACCAGTTGTAGCCCAACACCGCAGGAACCGCAACGAACAAACCATACGCGGTCATGATCAAAGATTCACCAACTGGGCCTGCAACTTTATCAATCGAAGCATTACCGGAAGCACCGATCAAGGTCAACGCACCGTAAATACCCCACACCGTACCGAACAAACCAACGAAAGGAGCAGTCGAGCCTACAGTTGCCAAGAAAGACAAACCATCTTGCAAACGGCTTTGTACTTTATCAACAGCGCGTTGTACCGACATCGTTACCCAGCTATTCAAGTCGATTTGTTCAAGCAAAGCACCTTCATGGTGATCCGAAGCTTTTAAGCCAGTATCTGCAATGAAGCGGAATGGGCTACCTTCTTCCAAAGCGGTAGAACCGTCTTTGATCGAAGCTGCTTTCCAGAACTTGGTGCGCACTTCTTTCGATTGCTTGCCAATTTTCATTTGGTCGATGAATTTGGTGATGATGATGAACCAGCTACCCAAGGACATCAAAGTCAAGATGATGAAGGTGGATTTACCTACGAAATCGGCTTTTTCCCAAGCATGCTCTGGGCCGAATGGATTCTTGATTTCTTCTTTCGTTACCTCTCCAGCTGGAGCGGAAGCTGCTGGTGCGCTAGCAGCTGGAGCAGACGCTTCAGGCGCTGCTGCTGGAGTTGCAGCAGGAGCAGCCGCAGCTGCTGCTGGGGCAGGCGCCTCTGCCGAAGCCGATTGCGCCATGGCTGCATTTGGCAACGATAGGATTGCAGCGGCGCTAACCGAGACTACGACAGCCGCAAAAAACGCGGAAAGACGGGTACTTTTGAACATGTTTCCTCCAATTTTTAATAGAACTACTACACTTAAACGTTAAACAAGATGTTGACTAGAAACCGGGCCAAGAGGCGGGTGGGGATTAGTCTAACTTCCATACATATTCGACAACTGCCCAAGATTCAACAGGTGAGCCATTGACGATACCGGCTTTGAACTTGTTGCACTCGGCCAATTTTTCTTTAGCGGCGCGATCAAGATCACGGCTGCCACTAGATTTATCAACCTTAGAATCCTTGACTTTACCATCTGCACCAATCAAGAACGAAATGACCACAGTACCTTCCTTGTTTTCGCGCAATGCTTTTGCCGGATACTCAGGTTTTTCGCATTCATTTACGTTGACATGGGCTCTTACTGGTGCTGGTGGTGCTGCTGGCTTAGGCGCTTCTACGGGGGCGGTGGAAGGCTGTGGCTTAGGTAAAACATTGCTTTCCGGCTTCACGTTTGTCGTTTGCGAAATCGTGTTTGGCGGTGGCGGTGTATTCACCACGACTTCTGGTGGTGGAATAAACGGCGGTGGTGGGGCCTTCACTTCCGGTGGTGGAGGTGGGGGCGGTAAATCTTTAGGTGGAGGCGGTTTCACCTCTTCAATAATTTTAGTCTCGACTGGCCGTTTGATGACATCAATGATCTTAGTGCCTAATCCGTGAACAACTGCATAGCCTACTAATAGGTGCAGTCCAACAATGACGGTAAATCCAATCACTCTACTGGTGGAATCTTTATCTTTATCGCTAAAATCCACGTCTACCCTCCCTTCCAAACAATTACATTTTACTGCTATCAAACCCACTCAATTTCGAGGTGAATTACCTGTCAAATCCGGGACATCGCCGAATTATACATACGATTTTTGATTTGACCAGACAATTTTTCGCGGGGGGAATTAACATAATTGCATGGTCTTCGTGGTACTTCGATATGCGCGGAAAGAAGATGGTTTTGCGCATTTTGAATGCTGCCGTATAAAATTTGGTGGCTAAGTTTGCTTCGGGATTTTCCACCTAGATACTTTGCTCTAATTTCGCTGACACCGAAGAATGTATGGCGAGCGGTTGCTCGGAAACTCGTAAAAACACCTGCTTGCATACCAGTTTGCCCCCATAAAAAATCACGAGAGGGCAAAAAAATTTTTCAAAAAACCGGATGCAGACCAATCAATTACCAGTTCCCGGAAAAATTGCTGCATCGCATCAAATCGAGAATTGGTTTTTTTCTTTGTTTTACTTATTCCGGCACTGTGAAAACGCATAGATTTTTAGTTACTTTCGCGCATTTGCTAGCTTACCCACGCACTTAGCGCGATACTGCGCACAGCATAAATCAGGATGTCGTTTGTTAAATTAAAAGGGAATTATCATGCCTGCTAAAAAACGTAGTGAAAAGAAAATAAAAGAAGATGCACCTGCTATTTCAGTCTGTTTAATTAGCGGTGCGTCGAGTGGCATAGGCGAGGCGCTTGCTCACCGTTTTGCCCAAGCTGGCTTGAATTTGTTATTGGTCGCACGCAGCGAAGCAAAATTGCATAGCCTTGCAAATGAATTAGCTAGACAGCACGGGGTGCAGTGTTTTGTGGAGTCGGCAGATTTGTCTAAACCGGGTGCGGCGTCAGTGTTAGCTGGAAAAATCGCCGCTCGCGGCTTGCAAGTCGAGATACTAATTAATAATGCTGGCGTTTTAGAGCAGGGCGCATTTACCAACATATCAATAGAACGTCATCAAGGTATCATAGATTTGAATATCTCTGGATTAACGGCAATGTTGGCTGAATTTCTGCCTGCTATGCAAGCACGCGGCAGTGGCAAAATTGTTAATGTCGCTTCTATTGCAGCATTTCAGCCTGTCGTCGGTTTGGCAAGTTATGCGGCTAGCAAGGCTTATGTGTTGTCGCTCACAGAAGCATTGGCAGAGGAGTGCAAAGCCAGTGGCGTGACAGTGACTGCCCTGTGTCCGGGGATCACCGCGACAAATATGATGGCTGGCGCGATTGATAATAATGCGAGTTTGCAGAGCATCCCTAATTTCATGGTCAGAGATGCGACCACCGTCGCCGAAGAAGCTTATCAAGCTTGTATGCAAGGCAAGGTTATCGTAGTTCCCGGCCTTGTCAATTTGGCAGGAACCATCGCGGCGCGGGCAACGCCCAAATGGTTGGTGCGGCGGGTCGCAGGGCTGATAGGCCGTAAGATAATCTGAAAAAAAAGCGCCCTCTAATATATATAGAGAGCGCTTTTGGGGATTGCTAAAAAGCGATTGTGTTTGCCTGTCTAGCGGCTGCGTTTTTCGCGGTGATTTTCTCGCGTTTCGAGAACTTTTCCTTGTGGGTCAACTGTTTCGAGACGCACATCAAAGCCCCACAAACGAGCGACATGGCGCAGCACTTCATCGGTTTGCTGATTCAAAGGACGGCGCAGATATTGGGTATGCCGCAAGGTGAGGGCGCGGTCGTCTCGCGTATTGACTTGCCACACTTGGATATTCGGTTCGCGATTGCCTAGATTATATTGTTCCGCCAATTGTTGGCGCACGTATCGGTAGCCCGATTCGTCATGTATCGCCGATATGCATAATTTTTCATTTCTATCATCATCCAGCACTGCAAAGAAATGAAAATCGCGGATTAATTTAGGGGATAAATACTGCGCAATAAAACTCTCGTCTTTAAAATTGCGCATCGCGAAATCTAGGGTTTTTAACCAATCGCTGCCAGCGATATCGGGAAACCATTCTTTATCTTCTTGGGTTGGGTTTTCGCAGATGCGGCGTATATCCGTCATCATCGCAAATCCCAGCGCATACGGATTAATGCCGCTGTAATACGGGCTGTCTATCGGCGGTTGGTAAATCACATTGGTATGGCTTTTTAAAAATTCCAACATAAAGCCATTGCCAACAATTCCTTCTTCATACAGTTTATTTAAGATCGTGTAATGCCAAAACGTCGCCCAACCCTCGTTCATCACTTGGGTTTGCCGTTGCGGATAAAAATACTGCGAAATTTTGCGCACGATCCGCACGGTTTCGCGCTCCCATGGCTCTAGCAGTGGCGCGTATTTTTCGATGAAATATAGAAGATTTTCTTGCGGCTCTGGCGGAAAGCGCTGCTCGACTTCATCTATTTGTGCGGTTTCTCGGCGTGGCAGGGTGCGCCATAAATCATTGATTTGCGCTTGCAGATGTTCTTCGCGTTCTTTTTGTTTTTGTGTTTCTTGCGCCATCGACAATTTTGCGGGGCGTTTGTAGCGATCTACTCCGTAGTTTTGGAGCGCGTGGCAGGAATCTAGCAAGAGTTCGACCGCTTCTATCCCATGGCGACGTTCGCAATCGGCGATATAGTTTTTCGCAAACAGCATGTAGTAGATGATTGCATCGGCGTCAGTCCACCTCCGAAATAAATAATTCCCTTTGAAAAATGAATTATGCCCGTATGCCGCATGTGCAATCACCAAGGCTTGCATCGTCAAGCTATTTTCTTCCATTAAATAGGCGATGCAGGGATTGGAGTTAATCACAATCTCATAGGCTAGGCCCATTTGCCCACGTTTATAACTTTTTTCAGTGGCTAAAAAATGTTTGCCAAATGACCAATGCTGATAAGAAACCGGCATCCCGAC
>JACCDO012225718.1_pt1 | contig 10559 bp, 22 predicted proteins | sample 7446101 | NCBI WGS metagenome assembly JACCDO01 (sample SAMN15323440, study PRJNA562643) | freshwater metagenome | isolation source: river surface water | place: USA:Blue River Watershed | collected 2017-08-16
CTCCGCCACCGGATACACATCGTAATCCTCATCCATCTGCACCGGCACAACCCGAATCCGGCCCTGCGTGTACTCGCCCGGATTCAGCTCGCGCGCCACCTTGTCCGCCTCCTTGCGCGTATCGTAAGTCGTCGTCTCATACCGCACGACCCGATGCTTAACGTCGCTCCATCCAAGCGCGCCGGATATCTGGAGCTTGAAGCGCGGCGGGGCGAAGAGATTGCGGCTCATTGGCCAACCTCCTCCTCGCTGACCAATCCATTGCGTTCCAACTGCTCAATCGCGCGTTGGAGATAGATGGCTTGGTCGAGACACTCCTCCAGCGCATGACGAAGCCACGCGCGGAGAGGAAGCGGATTGTCGGAGACGGTAGTGCCGTATTTGGCAATGCCGCGCATCTGTCGCTCCGCGATTAGCTGGCACACGCGGAGTTCCGTGCCGCTGAGGTAATTGGCTGGGTCGTTGCTCATGGATAGAGTCCTCCATTACGAATCAGGTTGATGATCAGTTCCGAGTCGCCGATGAGTTGCTGCCGACGCTTCTCGCCCTCGCCTGTCGGATCGACCGAGATGTACGCGCGGACGTAGAAAAGCGCATTCTGAAGGTCGATCAGAGCGTCCGACACCTGATCAAGGCGAATGGATGCTTCGAGCAGGATAGGTGACTGGAGATTTTCAGATAGGATGTCGAGCGTCGTGATGAGTTCCTTCAGGCTCGTATTCCGCGCCTCCAGTTGCGCGCGGGAAAGACCGGATGGTTTCACGGACTGGCATTCATCTGCGTTGTACATCTTGATCATTGGAGCGTCTCCGGTTCGCCGGTCATCATCACCAGCTTGTCCCCGTCCTCGCGTTCGATAATCAGCTCAAGGATTTGCGCGCCATCCTTGGCGACGATGGAGCAGATATGCTTCTCCTCGTCGTAGATAGATAGCGGCTTGCCGCCAGACTCCTCGCATTGGCCAGTCACAACTGCGTTGAACAGGTCAACTATCGTCTGCGCGTTACGTTTCGATTGAATGGTTAGTTTCATTGGATTGTTATGTTTTACCGTGCGGTGAAAGTGGGGTTTTCGGTGAATGCAACTTGTAAGCATTCCTTACAGGTTCGCTGTCGCTCAAGTTCGCGCATGACCCGTTTGCCGTATGCGCGCGTGGAGCTTTGCCGATGACCGCGCGGACCGCCCTGCCATATGCGCGCGAGCGATTCGTCGCTGAGGTTGCGTCCGTAATGCGCGAAATAGGACTCCGCAATGAAGATCGAAACGGCACGGTTCGTCACCTGCGCGTGGGAATAATGCGTTCCCATGATGCGGTTTACATCGCGCACAAGGATTGGCTTGATTTGAAGCGCGCCAAGTTCGCCGTGACGGCCTTTCGCAAGGTCATTGCCGCCGGATTCGACCTGAATCAGGGCGGAGAGGAGGAGTGGATGCATGATTCGTTTTGGTGTAGGCGCTTTGGCGCATAGTGGAGGATTTCAACACTCGCGCGTGGGATGTTTTACTCAACTTCCTTTGGCCTTCGCAATGATTTCGCGCGCGTAGTCTAAATCCTCGTCGTCGGCCATAGGATGAACCAGTCGCTCAAGCGCGGCCAGAAGCTCAGGCGCGGAGGCGATTAGGTTGGCGTTGGATTCGTCATGGATCATGTCCTGACGAACGTACGCAACCCCTTCTCCCCGTGCGGACAGAACGCACCATCCGCTCCTTCCAAATTCAGCCTTCCACGGGGAATGACTTGTGCATTGTAATAGATTCATTTTTCGTTTTATTTGATTTGTTGTTCCCAGTCTTTCCAGTCTTTCAATGCTTCGTGGCCTACAGGAATTGCTTTCGCGATCTTGCGCGTGATGTAAAGCAGTCGCTGATATTTGCCCTCTTCTTGCGCGTGGGCCGCATAGGCGCGCAGGTAAAGTTCGCGATAGGTTGGCTGTTTGGTTTTCATGCGTAGATGTTCTCGGTTTCTGGAGTTTCTGCGGTGACGATGCGCGTTGTTTCGAGGAATTCGGACAGCTCTGCAAACTCCTCGCGCGCGGCAAGGGCGGCATTGCGCGTTGGGAATAGGCAGGTTTCGTAGGTTCGGCCGTCGTCGGATGATTCGCGGAGGTCGGACCAGCCGCCGTAAGCCGTTGCGAGTTGGATTTTGTAGCGCATGGGATGGATTAATTGCTGCGGATAGATTGGCCTACCCTTTCGCGCCACCGTTTCCGATGGCGCGCGTAGGATGGGCCGGGCCTTAGATCAGCGCACCTTCGGTCGATTGCATTTCCAATGCGCGGATGGCCGATTCCATCAGCCCTTCCACATAGCAGTTCTCCGCAGGATTGAGCGGATTTTCGTAACCAGCACACATTCCGACAGAATCCGCATGGTGCCATGCGCCGTCCGCGAGGTATTCGGAGACAATAAACCAACAGCCGGTTCGCTCTATCTGGTCGACGATTTCCTGCCGTTCCTGCGCGGAATCAGGTTCGCCATAAACGTCGAAATACGAGTCCGTTTCGGGAAGCGCGCGGAGGCGGACTTGGCCGTCAGATTCAAGCGCGCGGAAGGTTTCGATGGTGTTTGAAGTCATGGGTGGGCGGGGTGTGGGTCAGTTAGTCCTGTTTCATCGATTCGTCGATGAGAGAAACCAGATCATGCGCGGGAATTCCTACCGCCAGAAAAGAGCAGTCCGCTCCTCGCCCGATCTTTCGCATTTCCTCGCCATATTCGGCCCAGCGTTTCAAAGCCTGAGCAGCAAGGCGAAGTGCTTCGTTTTTTGATGGTGTGATGGTTTCCATGGGTGCGCGGGGAAAGGTTCAGGAATTTACCGCCGGATGATTCTGATCGACCGCGTAAATATGAAGATGCGCCGTGCCTTTCGGCGCGCGGTAATTTGCAAGCGCAACCGGCCGCACATAGGACATGTCGCTGCGCGCGCGCACCCATTTTTCGACCTTTTCAAGATCGAGGAATGGAACAGCCCAAGCGCAGCGTGAGACACCGCCCGTTGCGCCGCCCCAATAGGACATGGCGCGGTCTTTCGCAATAACTGCCCATAGATGCGTTTTCTTTTGATCTTCGGTTCTATCGTCAACGGTTTTCATTGGATTGGATTGGATGATTTATTGGAGATTGAACAGCGCGCGGAAGTCCGCGTAGTCGTAGCAAAGGTCGGTTGAGAACCGATAAACGCCGATATCTTCGGCTCCGTCCGGTCTGCGGACCGTGACAAATTGCCAGCGCTCATTGGCCAGCGTAAACGGATCTTCAAAGGCGCGCGCGCGAAGGAATTCGACGAGTTTCATTCAAAAGACCCTTTCAGACAGAGGAATTCCCTGCGCGTTTCCTTAGAATCAAACTCCGGCCGAAGTGTAACGGTCTTTCCGTCGCGAAAGGCTATCGTTGCGCCGTTGTTCCGTCGCGCGCCCCATTGATTAAATAGGCGCGCAAAATCAACGGCCGATTCGATCGTTTCAAATGTCCAGTGTGTCATATGGTGTTTTATTCGTTGGGTTTAGGTTTAGAAAGTGCAGCAACCGCAGCATGGCGCGTCTTCACAGCGTCCGCGCGCGTTTCTAGTGCCGGACCAACCGGAGGAAGTGCGGACGCACACAAGGCCGGAGTCTTTCGGCATCCGTCCGCTGCATCCATCACAAGTAATGCGCCAGGCACGTCCGCTTTTCGCGACGGTGCCAAGTCCGCTTGGCACATATTCATGGCACTCTGCACACTGTCCGGGGTATCGGTTTGTCATATCGGTTTGTTTTTGTGGTTTGCTGTAGACTGAAAGGAAGGACCGTTTTTGCCGGTCCTTCGCGTTCAACCGACAACAAATCCCGTGGTGTCGGTCTTCGCTTTTCCTTTCGCGGTCAGGCCAACAACAACACCTTTCGGGTCAAGGAAACGGAGGTCGTTTTCGTCGCCATTGATGACCGGAAAACCTTGCCAATGTGTGGGCAATGCCTTGCGGAAAACGACCGCCACATTGCCACCACGTTTCAAGACCTCGAGACATTGGCTTTCGTTGGCTTCTGAACGGGAAAAGGTCAGGGAATAATTGGACGGAAGTTTTCCGTCTAGAAACGACAGCATGCGGTCGTAGTTTTTGGTATAGTCGTAAAAACGCGTTTTCTTGAACGCTTGGATGACCGAGTAACGCTCCCAACCGATGTCCGATGTCCCATTCAAGCGCACCGTGGCGCGCATGCCTTTGGCCTTGGCCTTTCGAATGACCGAAGCGACGTTTTCCGTCAGGGTTGAAAGGAAACGCTCCCGGTCTTTGACGTAAAAGACGGTCTTTGCCGTCCGCGCTTTTTGGACAGAGTTAAATGCGCCACGCCCCGCCGTGTAAAGGCACTCGGCACGACATGCATCCGAAGCGTGGGGGCAGACATTAATGAGGCCCGAAAGGTTCGAAGGGGCAAGGTACAGAATGCCGGTCAAATAGCCTTTGGACTGGCCTTTGACCGTTTTTGCGTTGGTGTCGACGGACAATAGGGTTTGCATGGGATTTGATGGATTCAAAATTGCGAGACGACAAAAAACCAAAAGGCGAAAAGGCCGAGGGCAAGGAAGAGAATGGATTGAAGGAAGAGAGAGAGGATTTTGCGTTTCATGGGTTTATTCGTTGAACGGATTGGACGAGGTGACGGGGAAAATGAGGTCGATGACGAAATGCCCTTCGTCGCCGTCGCCGTCGTCGGCAACGGGGATTGACGGATCGTCGCCGAAAATCGTGACGCGGTCAGGAAATGGGTCGAAGTCAACGTCAACGAAATGGGAGCGGATAAAAGCGACGGCCGAGTCAACGTCGGCGGACGGAACGGCGACGCTGATGGGCTGGGCTGTGGCAATGCTGTCGGCGATGGCGGCGAGGATGGTTAGTTTCATCGGGGACAGAATGCGGCAGGATCGGGCCGCAGTCAAAGGAAATTTTGAAAAATTTTGAGAGCGGAAAAACTGGGGTTTTGCTGGGGTTTTTCGATTTTTCGTGAACAACTGGCGTTTGGGGTTCGAAAATTTTTGACGGGGATGACCTGATTTTTTGGGGGGATGGAAAAAAGCAGGCAAAGGCGATTGCCCGACACTACCTTGCTTGGCAAAGTACCTTGGATGACAGAGAACCAATGGAACCAAGCAAAAGCTCTTTACCTATCGGGGAAGACTTGGAAAGCGATTGGAAACGAGTTGAAGCTCAACTTTGCAACGCTGACAAGCAAGGCCAGCAAGGAAGGAATCACGAAGGTGAGACGGGAGATGAGAAATACGGTTTCCTCTAAAGAAACGGTTTCTTTAGAAAGCCTCTCTGCTTTGGTTCGAAGCAGGCTAGCGGCTGACGCAGCGTCAACGCTAGAAAGGGTCAACGGCTACGCTCTGGACGGGATAAAGGATGAATCGACAAGAGAACAAATCCTTGGCTCCGTCGCGAAGCGGTCCGCGCTTGTGTTTGGTTGGAGTGAAACGGGAGAAGCTCCTAGCGTTTCCGTAAATATTCTCGGCGCGCTACCAGATCGGACCGAGGTTCAGGTGACACCGGATTCCAAGTGAATATAACCGCCATTGTGCAATGCTGAGAAACTTATGGGGAACATTAGGCAAGCTAATGCTGCGCGGGCAGAAAAGGATTTTTTTCTGGCAGAATGGCACGAATCATGGCAGGGAGACTGGCACCCCCTTTGCGGGTGGGGTTCGTTTACGATACCCCCCTCAAAAATTTTCCACCATTTTGATGCTGCCAAACAAAATCAAAATTGGTCAAACAGTTTCTTTGAATACCGCTGAGAAGAAGCTGGCCTACTTTGTTGCTCGGAATCGGAATGCTCGGAATCGGTGTTTGAACGTGGTGAATTTGAAGGTGAGTCCGAGGGATGGTGTGACGATTGATTTGGAGGGTGTGGCTGGTGAGTTGGCGTTTTGCAAGATGTTCAATTTGTATCCTGATTTGGATACTGACCGGATGCCGCCGTACCCGGAGTTTGATGCGAGGTTGAGTGATGGTTGGACTGTGGATGTGAAGACGACTCGGTATGGTGATGGGAAGTTGTTGGTGGATGTGCGTAAGGGTCGGAAGGTGGATGGTGTGGATTTCTATTGTTTGATGACTGGTGAGTTTCCGGGTCCGTACACATTCAGGGGGTTCATGGCGAAGTCTCTTTTGGTGAGGCCGGAGAAGAGGGGTGTTGTGAGGGGGCATGAGGCGTACATGGCGGAGCAGAGTGAATTGGCGGAAGATCCGTTTTTATTCTGAATTGACATTGTTGGCCTACTTGTGCGTCCCTCCGATCCATCGACCTTAAACGATGCGATAGTTTGGTCAGCTAGAGCAAAGCCGTCTAAGCGGAGGTGACGACCGCGAGTGGGGTGGGTGGGCTAATTATCCGTCGTGTGATGGAGGAGATGGCCTACCATAACGCAGATAATGTTGGTTTAGCATATTTCATCTTATGGCTTGTCCTAATGTGTTCAATGCGTTTGCGGTGGCGACGGAGTCGCTGGCGCAGGACGTTTACAAGCGGGCTTCGTACCGCTCGATGTGGCTCAACTTGATTGAGCGTGGTGAGTATCCGCAGGGTACTGGTTTGACGCAGACCTCGTTTACGACGACCTCGATTGAGCCGACTGCGGCTGAGGAGTGGTCGGCCATTACGTTGGCCAGTGGTAATCCCGGCGACAATGGTGGTGCTTGCGATGTCACCTACAATGATGTGCCTGTTGGGTACAATGCGGTGACTTGGGGGCCGGAGCGGTTTGCCCTGAAGGGTCCGCTTCTGTGTAAGGATGATCTGACTTTCGATCATCGTGTTGAGGCGTTCCTGCGGGTGTATCTGGAGAAGCTCTCGATTCGCGCGCAGCGGAGCTGGGAGACTCGTTACCAGAACATGTTTGCCAAGTACGCCATCAAGGCGGTGGCCGACTCGTCCTTCACGCAGGTGGAGACGATTCCTGCTGGCATCAATGAGTTGCCTTGGATTCAGACCGGCTCTGTTGGTCAGGCGTTGAATCAGGCCACCTCCGAGTTGACGCAGGAGATGCTTGATGTGGCGGCGGCGACGCTGATCCGCAATGGCGCGACGAATCCTGATAGTTCCGGGTTCATCAGCTTTTCGAGCGATGGTCCTGTGTTCCCGCTGTACATTGGTCTGGAGGCGAGCCAGCGGATTGCCCAGAACAATGCTGCGCTGCGTGAGGATCTGCGTTTCGCGGACATGGGTTCCGGTCCGGGTGCCGAGCTGCTCAAGCGGATTGGCGCGAATCGGGTCATCAAGAACTTCCGTCATATCCCGAACCTGTTCCCGCCGCGCTTCACCTATGCTGGTGGCAAGTACACGCTGGTTCAGCCGTTCACCAGCAGCTCTGGTACGAAGGGTACTGTGTTCAGCGTGAACCCGAGCTGGGTTAGCGCGCAGTACGAGGCGGCGTTTGTTCCGACCCCGTATGTCATCAAGAGCCACATTGTTCGTCCGGTGAACCGTGTTGGTGACTTGAGCTGGACTCCGACCAACTACATGGGCGAGTGGCAGTGGGTGACTGGTGCCTACAAGCTCGATGTGGATTGCGCTGATCCGCTTGAGAAGAAGGGCCAGCACTACGCTGAGTTCGTGCATGCCGTGGAGCCGATCTTCACGAATCAGGGCATGACGATCATCTTCCGTCGTTGCACTGGCGCGCTGACTCAGATCATTTGTTCCTGATAGGAACAAACTACTAGCTTCGCAGATCATCTGCTAAGCATCGAAAGAATCCGCAGGTCGAAAGGCTTGCGGATTTTTTGTTTGTGGTCAGTCTCGCTGCGGGTTGCATCTTGCTGGGTGCAAAATGCTGTTTGGAGCAAGTCGCAAAAACTGCGGCGTCCCCCGTTGGCTCGAAAGGCTGGCGGGGGATTTTTATTGACTCTTTTGTCGTCTGCCGAATGCTTCCGTCATGCCGAGATTTACTCTCCCCGAAGGTGTTGAAATCCCCGAGAATCTGAAGGAAGGCGAGGCTTTCCAGACGATGGCCACGATTGTTCTTGGTAAGGGTGGCAAGGCTGAGGTCATCGAGATTGATGGTGTTGCCATTCCGGGTTACGAGAAGCAGTCGAAGGGCAAGAAGATGGCCGGTGGCGAGTACGAGGAGGAGGGCGGCGAGGAGGAGATGGAGGAGGGCGGTGAGGGCGGCGGCGGTCCTGTGGGTTTCATCGCTGAGGTGATGAGGCGCGGGGCCGGTCCGATGCGCGGCTGATAATCATCCGGCGAAAGGTTAATTCACATGGCGATAATCACATGCGACGAGGCGGAGACGCTCATCAATGAGGCGGCTTCATTGGGGTGTCGTTCGCCGTGGGAGGTTGAGCTTGCGAAGCTCGCGCTGGAGAATCGGATTGCGACGTATCTGGCTGGCGGCGGCGCGACGCGCGGTGCGTATCGCACGGTGACGACGAGCGGCAATGTGCAGAGCGGTGATTATCTGATTATTGCCGATGCGACGGGTGGAGCGATTACGATGACGTTGCCACCGGCTGCGTTGGTTCCGGGCCGGATTTATGCGTTCAAGCGGATCAGCAGCGGTGCGAATGCTGTGATTGTTGATGGCTATGCGGCTGAGACGATTGATGGTGCGGCGACGCATACGCTGACTCCGCAGTGGAATAGTGTGACGATCATGTCCAACGGAGTTGCTTGGTTCATCTTGGCCGACCATTGATGCGATATGGCTAATATCTCCTGCGAACAGGCGGCGGCGTTGATAGCGGAGGCTTACGGGGCTTCGTGCAAGAGCAACCGTGAGAAGAATCTGCTGGAGATTGGCCTACTCTGGGAGGCGTCCACGCTTGGCGGGAGTGCTGACATTACGGCGGACAATACCGTGATAAGCGCGGATACGACGATCATCACGGCGGACATGACGGAATTTTTCTGACCTAAACCCTTACACAGATTATGGCACAGCAAACGATCAATGTTGGTGCGGCTCCGAATGACGGGACTGGAACGCCGTTGCGTACGGCTTTTCAGTACACGAACAGCAACTTCACCGAGCTGTACACGGCTTTGGGAGGTGGCAGTGGATTGCCGGGAGCTTCGACTCAGGTCATCTTCAATGATGGCGGAACCAATCTGGCTGGTAGTGCTGGTCTTGTTTTCAATAAAACCACCAGTGTTCTTGGGGTTGGAACTGTTAACGCTGGTGCCGCCATCGTGTCTGGCGACCTGACGGTGGATACCAGCACGTTTAAGGTGGACAGCGCGAATAACTGGGTTGGAGTTGGTACAGCGACTCCTGCTGTGCGCTTACATTCAAATGTTGCTGACGCTGCCGAAGCAGCCAGATTTTCGGCATCAACCGCCATTCTTAGGGTGCATCCTTACGTCGATGCGACCGATAAGACCAGAATCCAAGCTGTAAATGGGACGATAACAGGTCTTTCTGATCTTACGGTTGAAGGTTTTAATCTTAGGTTCAACACGAACGCTGGATTGGCCTACGCAATCAGCAATACCGGCGTAGCCACATGGTCCAACGTCGGCGGAGTCGCTGGCACCGCCATGACCCTCAACTCCACCGGCTTGGGCGTGGGGACGAGTCCGACTGGCAAGCTGACGATTGGTACTGGTGCGTATGTTGCTGGAACGCTTTCTGGCACATCCAGTCTTTACTCGACCGTTGGACAGGGGCTGGTTGTATTGGCTGATGGTTTTGTTGTTGGCACTCGCACCGGAAGCGATAGATTTGTGCTGGACACATCCGGCAACGTCGGCATCGGGGTTGTTCCGAGTGCGTGGTCAAACAGCGGAAACATTGATCTTCCAAATGTATTCATGGGAATCAGCAGCAGCGGAATCTATGGTGGAGCGATTGCGAACAACGCTTACTATAATGCTGGATGGAAGTACAAAGCCGCCAACTATGCGAATCTCTATCTGACCGGTGCCGGGGAACATAAATGGCTGAATGCTCCTGTCGGTGCCGCTGCTGGCGACGCCATCACCTTCACGCAGGCGATGACGCTGGATGCGAGTGGGAATTTGATTCTATTGTCTTCCAATACCCCCGCCACGCTGACCACCAACGGCCAGCTCACCGTCAACGCTACCAGCAACACCAACCTGCGGTTCTCGTATCGCGGCTCTGATGGTGTTACCCGTGTCGCCAACATCACCCTCGCCTAATCCTATGCCCACCCTCTCTTGGATCATCGAACGCCTTCTCTGCAAGCCCGTCGAAGGCACTCTGACTGACGTAGTCATCACCGCCGACTGGCGTTGCAACGGCACCGAAACCACCGGCACCGGAGACGACGCGAAGACCTACAGCGGCACCTGCTACGGCTCCTGTAGCTTCGCTCCGCCGACCGAGAACTTCACGCCGTACGACCAGCTCACCGAGCAGCAGGTCTTGAACTGGTGCTGGGAAAACGGCGTCGATCAGGCTGCGATTGAGGCCAACGTCAACCAGCAGATCCAGAACCAGATCAACCCGCCGGTTGTGGTGCTGCCGCTGCCGTGGGTGCCGCCGGTTCCGCCTACGCCTGATCCGGTGCCTCCCGTGTTGCCTCCGGTGACGCCGGCAATTGTGGCGAATTAGCCGATTGTATC
>JACCDO011662124.1_pt1 | contig 10557 bp, 8 predicted proteins | sample 7446101 | NCBI WGS metagenome assembly JACCDO01 (sample SAMN15323440, study PRJNA562643) | freshwater metagenome | isolation source: river surface water | place: USA:Blue River Watershed | collected 2017-08-16
CGCCGGGACCCCACGTCGCGCAGGCCCAGGCCACCACGACGAGCGCGAGGCCCCACACCGGGGCGGGCAGCGCGGCGAAGCGCGCGCGCGCGAGGGGCACCCAGCTCCGGGGCGTGAAGTGCCACGCCCATCCGAGCGCGAAGACCACCCACGCATGGACCGACCACCGCGGGAGCGACCACCGCGGGTCGAGGAGCGAGGTCAGGACCGCCTGCGCGTTCGCGAGGTCGTCGGCACGGAAGAGGATGCGCGCGATCACGACGAAGTGGAAGGTCAGACCCCACGCGAACCACGTCGGGAGCTGCATCTTCGGGGGGCCGCCCTTGACCTCGCTCCGCCCGGGGCCGGACTTGCGCCACCAGCGGTTGAGGCTCACCGCGAGCCCGTGGATCACGCCGTAGAGCACGAAGGTCCAGTTCGCGCCGTGCCAGATCGCCAGGATCATCAGGGTGATCAGGGTGTTCCGGTACGGGACGAGCCCCTCCCCGCGGGAGCCTCCCAGCGGGAGGTACACGTAGTCACGCACCCAGTCGGAGAGCGTCTTGTGCCAGCGTCGCCAGTAGCCAGCCACCGAGTCGGCCTGGTAGGGACGGTCGAAGTTCTCGGGGATCCCGAAGCCGAAGAGGCGCGCGGACCCGATGGCGAAGTCGGTGTACCCGCTGAAATCGCAGTAGATCTGCAGCGAGTAGGCGTAGAGCGCCACCATCACCTCGACGCCCGTGAAGCGCGACGGGTCGGCGAACACGCTGTCCACCATCCCGAGCCGGAGCACGTCCGCGACGAGGAGCTTCTTCACGAGGCCCGTGCAGAGGCGGGCCATGGCGTGCCCGATGTCGTCCCGCTTCGGGGTGGGGGCCTCGCGGACCTGCGCCAGGAGCACGTTCGCGCGGAGGATCGGCCCCGCGACGAGGTGGGGGAAGAAGAGGAGGAAGGTCAGGAACCGGACGGGGTTCTTCTCGGGGGCCTCGCCGCGACGCACGTCGATGACGTAGGCCAGCGCCTGGAAGGTGTAGAAGCTGATCCCGATGGGCAGGTGGCGCGGGGGTGGGGGCGGCGCGTCCGGCCAGATCACCCGGAGGTTGTCGAGGACAAAGCCCGTGTACTTGTAGAAGAGGAGCGGGGCCGCGAGCGCGAGGGCCGTGGCCCAGAGCATCGGCGTGCGGCGGGCCTCGGGTGCCCGCGCGACCCACTGTCCCGCGCCCCAAGCCCCCGCCGCGACCCCGAGGAGGATCACGGTGTCCGCAGGGTTCCACGCCACGTAGAAGGCGAAGCTGGCGAGCAGGAGCCAGCCCGCCCGGATTCCCCGACCGTCCAGGAGGTGGTAGATCGTCGCCACCACCGGCAGGAACACGAAGTAGTCGAAGGTCGGGAAGAGCATGGCGCCGCGCGCGACTAACGCTACCGCGGCCGGGGTGCTTGCCGCCGCGATACCGTCCCCGACATGACGCACTGGCTCCTCCCGGATTCCACCTTCGACGGAACCACGCTCGTGCCCGACCTCGCCGTGGGGATCGACGGCGACCGCATCGCGGCCGTCGTCCGGGTCGCGCAGGTGCCCCCGGACGCGCCGCGGACGCGCCTGCGCGGGCGCGCGCTCCTTCCCGGCTTCGTGAACGCCCACAGCCACGCCTTCCAGCGCGGCCTGCGGGGGCACGTCCAGCACGCCGCCGACCCCGCGAGCACGGACAGCTTCTGGACCTGGCGCACGACGATGTACGCGCAGGCGAACGCGCTGGACCCCGAGGGGATCGGCCGCGTGAGCGCGCTGGCCTTCGAGGAGATGCTCGCCGCCGGGTTCACGACCGTCGGCGAGTTCCACTACGTGCACCACCAGCCCGACGGCACCCCCTACGACGACCCCGACGAGCTCGCGCTCCGCGTGGTGGACGCCGCCCAGCGCGTCGGGATCCGGATCGTGCTCCTGCGGGTGGCCTACGCGCGCGCGGGGTTCGGCGTGGCGCCCAACCCTCTCCAGCGGCGGTTCATCGACCCGACTCCGGACCACGCCCTCGCCGCCGTGCAGCGCTTGCGCGGGCGGGGGATCGCGGCGGGGCTGGCGCCCCACAGCACGCGGGCCGTCCCGGCGGACTGGCTCGCCGCGTTCGGACGGGCGGGCCTCGACGTGCCGGTGCACGCCCACGTGGACGAGCAGCCCGCGGAGATCGACGCGAGCCTCGCGGAGCACGGCGTGCGCCCCCTGCACGTCTACGATCGCGCCGGACTCCTCGGGCCGCGCTTCACGGCCGTGCACCTCACCCATCCCGACGCGGGCGAGCTCGCGCTCCTGCGCGCGCGCGGGGCCGGGGTGTGCGCCTGCCCCACGACGGAGCTCGACCTCGGCGACGGCTTCCTCCCCTTGCGCGACCTCGACCGCGACCCCGCGGAGGGGCCGCCCCCCGTGAGCATCGGGACCGACAGCCACGCCCTCATCGACCCCTTCACGGAGCTGCGGAGCCTGGAGTGGCACGCCCGCGCGCAGGCCGGGCGGCGGAACGTCCTGCGCCACGCGCCGCACACGGACGGGCTGGCGGCACGGCTGTTGCGGATGGGGAGCGAGGTCGGGGCCGCCCAGCTCGGCGTGGATGCCGGCCGAATCGAGGCGGGCCGTCTGGCGGACCTCGTCGCGATCGACCTCGACCACGTGAGCCTGCGCGACGCGGCCACCCTCCCGGCGATCGTCTTCGGCGGGAGCCCCGCGCTCGTGCGCGAGGTCTGGGTCGGAGGCCGGAAGGTCCGTTAGCGCGCGCCGCTTCGGCGTCGGACACGTGGCTCAGGTCGAACCCGGCGCGAGGCGGACCGCGTCCTCGCGCCGCCATGGCCCCACCCGCGTCCGGACGAGCCGCAGGAGCAGGGCGCCGCACCCGAGCCGTGCGCCGAGCTCCTCCGCGAGCGCCCGCACGTAGACCCCGCTCGCGACGTCGAGCGTGGCCGTGACGAGGGCGAGCGGGCCCGTCCACCCACGCAACGCCGCCTCCCACGACGCCAGCACCGCCGAGTGGCGGAAGCTCCCCCGCACGACCGCGACGCGCGACCCGACCTCCGCGAGGAGAACGTCCGGCGCGATCTCGCCGCAGCTCACGTCCCGGACGGCGTGTACGACCATGTCCCGACGCGGGACCTCGATCTCCGCGAGGCGCCCCTCCGCGGCCCAGGCGTGGAGCGGGCGCCCCCGCACCTTGTAGGCAGACCACGCCGGGAGCGGGAGGGTGTGCGTCCCCGCGAGGTCCGCGACCCTCCCGAGCAGGTCCGTGGACACGACGACGGGGGGCGTTGCGGGGGGCAGCGCCCCCCGCCCCATGACTCCCACGAGACCCAGCGCGTCGTGCGTGTCCGAGCGCACCCCGAGGAGGAAGGTCGCCACATAGCTCTTGTCGTGGCGCAGGTGCTCCGCGAGGGTGTGTCGGTCCTCCCCCGTCAGCACGAGGAGCACGCCCTCCGCCATGGGATCGAGCCGCCCGGCGTACACCATCGGCGCGCCCGCGAGCGCAGGCGTCTGCGCGCGGAGGGCCTCCATCGCCGCGAGGGGGGTCCAGCCGGCGGGTTTGTAGAGGTTGATGATGCTCACGACGCGTGCTAGGTGAATGAGCCTTCATTCAGCATGCCGCCCACCGATCCGCCCACGACCCGCAGCGACAAGCACGAGCGCATCCTCGATGCCGCCATTGACGTATTCGCGGAGCGGGGGTTCCACAACGCGCGGATTGCCGACATCGCGCGGAAGGCCGGCGTGGCCGACGGCACGATCTACAACTACTTCCACAACAAGGACGACGTCCTCCTCTCCATCTTCGAGGAGAAGATGGGGCAGATGATCGACGGCGTCACGGCCGCCCTCGAGGGGGTGGACGACCCCCTCCAGAAGGTACGGGTCTTCGCGCTCTACCACCTCGGGCAGGTCGAGAAGCACCGCGCTCTGGCGGAGGTCCTCCAGATCGAGCTGCGCCTCTCCCACAAGTTCCTGAAGGAGTACCGACCCGAGAAGCTCTGGTCGTACCTCAACATCTTCGCGAACATCGTGCGCGAGGGGCAGGCCGCCGGGCTCGTGCGCCCGGAGCTCGACCCCTTCGTGCTCATGTGGGCCTTCTTCGGGGCCATGGACGAGAGCGCCATTCAGTGGGTGCTCGCACGGAAACCCGAGAAGTTCCCGCTCCAGGCCACGGCCGAGACCGTGGCGGACATCTTCATCCGGGGTATGGCTACGCCCCCTGGACAACCGGTCGCCACCCCCGACAGGAGTGGCTCCAGAACAGGTCCCTCGAACCCCTGAACCCGGCCCTGGCCGAGGAGGTAACGTGAAGATCGGAGTCTGCCTCAAGCAAGTCCCCAGCACGGACACCCAGATCAAGGTGAACGCCGCCGGGAACGGCATCGTCACCGACGGCATCAAGTGGGAGACCAACCCCTACGACGAGTACGCCCTCCAGGCGGCCCTCGACCTCAAGAAGGCGGGCAAGGCCACCGAGGTCGTGATCCTCACGATCGGCGGCGCGGACAGCGAGTCCCGCATCCGTGACGGTCTCGCGCGCGGCGCCGACCGCGCCCTCCGCCTCGACGACGCGGCCTTCGCGGGCTCGGACGCCCTCGGGCGCGCGCGCATCCTCGCCGCGGCCGTGAAGGCCGAGGGCTTCGGGATGGTGCTCGCCGGTCGTCAGGCCATCGACTCCGACAACGGCGCCACGGCGGTCATGCTCGCCGAGGTCCTCGGCTGGAGCCAGGTGAGCTGGATCGACAAGCTCGCCGTGGACGGCGGGGCCTTCACCGCGCAGCGCGCGGCGGGCGGCGGCTTCAAGGAGGCCGTCTCCGGCAAGCTCCCGGCGGTCTTCACCTGCGACAAGGGCCTCAACAACCCCGTGTCGGCCACGATCATGGGCATCGCGGCCGCGAAGAAGAAGGCGATCGACGTGAAGTCGGCCGCGGACCTCGGCATCGACACCGCCACCGTCGGCGCGGGCGCTGCCCTCGTCGTCGAGGACGCCCTGGGCCTCCCGCCCGCGCGTCCCGCCGGTCGCATGCTCACGGGCGACGCCGCCAGCGTGGCGGCTGAGCTCGTGCAGCTCCTTCGCAACGAAGCCAAGGTCATCTGAGAGATCCGGAGGAAACCATGGGCAACGGCATTCTCGTCTTCTGCGAGACCGACGGCGGCACCTTCCGCAAGTCGGCCTTCGAGCTCCTCTCCAAGGCCGCTTCGCTCGGTCTCGGCCCGGTCACGGCGGTCGTCCTCGGTGACGCCGACGCCGCGGCGCTCGGCGCCTGGGGCGCCAGCACGGTCTACCAGGCCAGCGGCGCGGCCTTCGCGTCCTACGGCACCGGCGCCACGGTGAAGGCCCTCCAGGCCGCCATCGCCGCCGCCAACCCCGCGTACGTGTTCGCCTCGGCGGGCGCGCGCGCCCGTGACGCCTTCCCGCGCCTCGCCGCGCGCCTGGGCGCGGGCCTCGCAGTGGAGTGCACGGACCTCCGCGTGGACGGCGGCGCCCTCGTGGGTCGTCGCCCCGTCTACGGCGGCAAGGCCCTCGTGGACGCGCGCACGAAGGGCGCGGTCGGCCTCTTCACGATCCGTCCCAACAGCTTCCCCTTCGGGGCGGCGCCGGGCGGTTCGGCGAGCGTGGTCGCCCTCGACGCGGGCGTGACCGACGCGGACCTCGACGTGGTCGTCACCGAGACGATCCAGCCCACCACGACCGTGGTCGACCTCACGCAGGCCGAGCGGATCGTGTCGGGCGGGCGCAGCCTCGGCTCGAAGGAGAAGTTCGACGCGGTGGTGCGCACCCTCGCGGCCAGCGTCGGCGCCACGCCGGGCGCCTCGCGCGCGGCCGTCGATGCGGGCTACGCGGGTCACGGCGACCAGGTCGGGCAGACCGGCAAGGTCGTCAACCCCTCGCTCTACATCGCCCTCGGCATCAGCGGCGCGATCCAGCACCTCGCGGGCATGCGCACCTCGCGCGTGATCGTCGCGGTGAACAAGGACGCGCAGGCCCCGATCTTCCAGTACGCCACCTACGGCATCGTGGGCGACCTCTTCGAGATCGCCCCGGCGCTCGAGGCGGAGTTCAAGAAGCTCTGAGACACGGCGGGGCCCCCCGGGCTCCCCGACCCGTCCACGCACCCCACCCCCGTCGCGGCTTCCGCGGCGGGGGTGTCGCGTTTCCGGACGGCTTCAGCCCTCGCGGTTCCGCATGTGCCCCGCGAGGCGCGTGAGGCCCATCTCCAGGGCGTCCCGGAGCTCGGGGTCGGGGATGTGCGCGTCCAGGGCGCTCCGCATGCAGGTCATCCACGCGAGCGCCTCGTCGGTGGCGATCGCGAAGGGCAGGTGCCGCGCGCGCAGGCGCGGGTGCCCGTGCTTCTCGACGTAGCGCTGCGGCCCGCCGAGCCAACCCGAGAGGAAGTCGAAGAGCTTCTCGCGAGCCTCCGACAGGTCGGGGGCGTGCATGGCGCGGAGGGTCGCCGCCTCGGGGAGGGTGTCCATCTGCGCGTAGAAGTGCTCGACGATGCGGCGGAGGACGACGTCCCCGCCGATGCGGTCGTGGAGGGAGGGTGCTTCCATGCGGGCACTCTTGGCGCGTCCGCGTGCCCGCCGCCACCCGGCCGGGTCCTTCAGACGACGCGGAGGGCCCCGGCCGCGTCGAGCTCCCCGAGCGCGGGGGCGTGCTCGCTCACGACGTCGAGGGGTCCCTCCTGCAGGGCTTCGCAGGCCCGCGCGAGGGGGCCGCGGGTCTCGAGGACCGTGGCGCCGCCCGGGCTCCCGACGAGGAGCACCGACGCGCGGGCATCGGGGGACGCGAGGGTCGAGCGACGCGCGCGGGGGAGGCATCCCGCCGCGACGAGGACCTCCCGCGGGGCACGGATCCAGGCGGCGTGGTCGGCGAGGCGCACGCGCGGGGCGGCTGCCACGCTGTCCAACGGGTCCGCGATGCTGGGGACGGGGGGCTGGCCGCCCCCCGTAACGCCCCCCGCTCCGTGCCCACCGGCGGCGCCGCGCGGAGCCTCCCAACCGTCCCCCGCGAGGCTGCTCGCCGCCGGATCGAGGGGTGGCAGGTGCGCGACGGTCGCCTCGACGCGCGCGAGGGTGCGCACACGCTCGGAAACGTCGCCCTCCGCGCCGAGCCAGTCCGCGAAACGATGCCCGAGGGGGCGCCGCACGAGCGCGTCCTCCGCCACGAAGCGCGCCACGAGCGCGCTCACCTCGCCCTCCCGCGCGAGGGCGTCGAGGGTGGCGGGCACGCAGGTCTGGAGGCCCGCTTCGACCTGCGCTACCGAACGTCCGAGGCCCCCGCCGATGCCGAGGTCGTGCCCCACCGCGAAGACCTCCTCGGGGGTGGGGAGCTCGACCTCATCGTGAAGCGCGCGGTAGCCCTCGAATGCGCGCGCGAGGTCGAGGGTGCCGGCCAGTTCGTCCACGAGGGCGTGGAGCGCCGTGGCGGTCTCCTCGTCACAGTCGACCGCCACCTGGTAGAGGCGACTCGCGAGGTCGGTCGCGAGGTGGCGTGGGAGCTGCGTCGCTGCGGCGTGGGCGGGCGCAGCGGGCGCGTTGCGGGGCCCCGCAACGCGCGGGGAGGCGTTGCGGAGGGGGTCTCCCCCTCCGCCCCCCGAATCGAGATCTCCCCCCGCGCAGAGCACCCCGAGGAGCGACTCGATCCGGGCCACGAGCGCCTCGAGGTCGCTCACCCATCCGTCACCCTCGATCCAGAAACGCTCGGCGAGCATCGCCATCTCGGGCGCCTGGAGGCGTCCGCCGTGGGCCGCGACGTAGGCCAGCCCGTCCGTGCAGAGGTCGAGGGTGGCCCAGCGCGAGGGGATGGGGCGCCCCTCCCGGAGGCTCCGCCACGCGGCGTCGATCTCCCGCCGGACGAAGGCCCGACCGTCGGCGATCAAGCCCTCGTCGAGGTCATCGCTGGGGCCCTCCAGCGCGGCGGCTTCGCAGGCGCGGCACTGGAGCTCGAAGACGCTTGTCCCCCGCGGATGGTCGGGGCAGCGCCGCAGGCTCGCCTCGTCGAGGAAGTACCACAACGCGACGGGGAGCGTCTCCGCGAGGCGCGCCGCCGTCGCGAGCCAGAGCCGCGAGGCCCCCGGCTTCCACGCGACGCCGACGAGGCGGTGCACGAGCTCGTGGGCGGTCCAGCGACCGTGATGGTTCGGGTGAAAGCTCGCGAGGGGGCGCTCCTGACGGAAGTGCCGGAACTTGCTCTCCGGGAGCACGCCCCGTCGCCATCCCTCCACCGCCCCGAGGTCCGGGCGCCCCACGGGCTCCCACGCCTCCGGCAACGGGAGATACACGAGGTGCTCGAAGTGGCTGAAGCCCACGCCCCCCGCGAGCGTCGCCACGCGCCGGGCCGCCCAGGAACGGTCGAGGTCGGCGGCGAGCGGTCGCGCCTGCGGCGGCGTCCTCACTGGAGGAGTTCGCTCGGGCCGAGGTCCGTGGGATGGGTGCGGGGCACCTCGACCCAGGGCTCACGGGCCCCCACGAGCCACCAGGTGTGCGTCGGGCCCTTGCCCTTCAGGTCCACCACCCCGCGCTCCTCGAAGAGGAAGCTCCCCGCGAGCAGCGCCCGCGTCTCGTCGGTGACCTGCACGCGCCCGCCCAGGCCGTGGCTCTCCAGACGGCTGGCGGTGTTCACCGTGTCGCCCCAGAGGTCGTAGAGGAACTTGTCCTTCCCGATCACCCCGCCGACCGCGGGCCCCGAGTGCAGCCCCACGCGCATCACGACCTTGTGCGCGAGATCGAGGCGCTCGAGCTCCTTCACCATGGCGAGCGCCGCATGCGCGGCGCGTACCGCGTGGTCCTCGCAGGGAATCGGCGCGCCGGCGACGACCATGTACGCATCGCCGATCGTCTTGATCTTCTCGATCCCGAAGCGCGCGGCGACCTCGTCGAAGGCCACGAAGACCTGGTCGAGCATCCGGACGACCTCGGTCGGGCTCAGGGTCGCCGCGAGGGGCGTGAACCCGACGATGTCCGCGAAGATGACCGTCACCCCGTCGAAGCGGTCGGCGATCACCTGCTCGCCGCGCATCAGCCGGTCGACGATCGAGGCCGGGAGCACGCGCCGCAGGAGCTCCTGCGAGCGCCGCTGCACGCTCGCGGCGACAGAGGCCTCGATCACGGCTTGCTGGCGCTGCGCGAGTTCGACCGACATCCGCGCGAAGTTCGCGGAGAGGGTGTCGATCTCGTCGATACCGACGGGCGTGAGGGCGCGCGGCGAGAAGTCGGTGCCCAGCGCCCCCGTCTCCGCCGACAGCCGCACGAGGGGGGCGGCAATGGTGTCGGCGAGGCGCTGCGAGCGCCGGAGCACGAGGTAGGTGACGACAGCCGCCGCCGCGAGCACCGCCGTTCCGACAACGGTCGCGAGCTGGAGCGCCCGGTCCTGCAGCGAGAGCAGCGGCGCGAGGAGCACATCCTTCGGGGTGAAGACGAAGAGACGCCATCCCGTCTCCTCGAGCGCGCCGTGCGTCACGATCCAGTCGTGGCCGCCCAGGCGCACCTCGGTCGGCGTGCCCTCGTGGCCCTGCGTCATGGCGTCGGCGAAGAGCTTCCGGACGTCCGGGTTCGCGCTCTTCGAGATGCGGAAGGCGTCCGGCTTCAGCGTCTCGGCCTGCACCGCCGCGCCCCCGTAGTCGTGCGTCGAGAGCTCCTTCAGGCCGAGGACCGGCTCGAGGGCGGGCGCCATCGCGAGGATCTGCCCGTCGGCGCTCGTGAGCATCGCCACACCCTCGTAGGGCAGCGGCAGCGCGACGACGCGCTTCACGAGCTGGTCGATCGTGACGTCGATCCCCGTCACGCCGACGATCTCGCCGTCCTTGTGGACCGGGACGGCGCAGGTCACCATCCATCCCTTCCCCGCCGGGTCGAGGTAGGCCTCCGTCCAGCGGGGCTCCCCCGCGGGGTCGTGCGCCGCATCGGCCACGTAGTAGAAGTTGAACTGCGTGGAATCCAGCTGCGGGTCGAACTGGCTCGCGACGTCGTCGATGAACGGGACGTAGCGGTTCAGGCTGTCGGTCCCGTTGAAGTAGACGGCCACGATGGTGTCGGGCATCGTCGCGAGGACGGACTCCATGAACGGGTCGAAGCTCTCTGTCGCCTGCGCGAAGGCGGCCCGCGCCGGCGTGAGCGGCGAGCGCGCGGGGAGGAACAGGCTCGCACCGCCGTTCTTCTCGACCTTGTAGGCGCTGCCGTTCGGCGCGACCTTCAGGGTGATGTCCCCGCGCGGCGCGGGGTGCAGCGCGGGACGCGCGAGGATGGCCTCCTGGTCGCGCTCGAGCATCCGCGCGAGGTCGGCGATCTGGCGGAAGGTGGCGTCGCGGAGGTCCGCCTCGCGCGAGGTCAGTTCCCGCACGTTCCGGGTCCCCTCGGTGAGGATCGTCTCACGGGCACTCACCGACACCAGCTGCCCCGCGACCCCGAGCACCCCCGCGACCACGAGCGTGACGCCCGCCATGCCGCCGAGGGTCAGGCTCCGGTAGGTGTCCGCGAGGACCTGTCGGAGGCCCACACGCGCGGCACGACGGCGTTCAGCTTCCATCGCGCGGCGAACTCCTCCCGGCGGAGCCTACGTCAGGCGCGCG
>JACCDO011912992.1_pt1 | contig 10557 bp, 7 predicted proteins | sample 7446101 | NCBI WGS metagenome assembly JACCDO01 (sample SAMN15323440, study PRJNA562643) | freshwater metagenome | isolation source: river surface water | place: USA:Blue River Watershed | collected 2017-08-16
GGGTCTTGTGGCCAACGAGGCCAAAGACGACGTGCACGCCGGCTTCTTCCAATTCGCGCGCCCACTTGATGTTATTGGCCTCGTCGAAACGCGCCTTCAGCTCGACGAGCGCAGTTACTTGCTTGCCGTTGCGCGCCGCTTCGATGAGCGCACGGATGATCGGCGAGTCGCCACTGGTGCGATAAAGCGTCTGCTTGATCGCGAGCACTGCCGGATCTTGGGCGGCTTGGGCAATGAAATCCACGACGGGGGTGAACGAGTCGTAGGGGTGATGCAGGAGAATGTCGCGCTCGCGAATGACATCAAAGAGCAGCGGCTTGCCGCGCAACAACTGCGGTTCAACGGGCACGTAAGGCGCGTATTTTAAATCGGGCCGCTCTGGGCGATCGCACAGACTCCAGAGACGCAGCAGATTGATCGGGCTCTCGTTGCGATAAACCGCCGCCTCGGGCAACCCGAGATAACCGCAGAACGGCACGAGCAAATCATGGGCAATATCGGCCTCGATTTCGAGCCGCACAGCAGCGCCACGCCGGAGGTTGCGCAGCTCTTCCTCGATGGTCTTGAGCAGATTCTCCGCCTCCTCTTCGTCAATGTAGAGATCGCTGTTGCGGGTGATGCGAAATGCGTGCGCACAACCGATCCGGAAACCGGAGAAGAGCGCCCCGGCACCATGCTTCACGATATCACTCAGAAACAGAAAACGCTGCACGCCGTCCGTCTCACCCTCGATCAAAACGATTCGGGGCAAACTGCGCGGCACGGGCAAGATCGCCATGTAGGACTCGCGCTCGGGTGTCTCGGGATTGTCGAGATGCAGCAGAACGTTGAGTGTTTTGTTGCCGAGTTGGGGAAATGGGTGCGCTTGGTCAATGGCCAGCGGCGTGAGCACCGGTTGCACGTTGCGCATGAAATAACCATCGAGCCACGCACGCTGACGGGCGTTCAATTCCGCCGGCGTGAGAAAGACGATGCGCTCCTTGGCCAACGCGGGCAAGAGCTCGCGATGCCAGCAACGGTATTGGTCTTGCACGAGATCCGCCACCGCCGCGCGGATTTGCCGCAACTGCTCGACGGGCGCGAGACCGTCTATGCCGGGCTCGCCGCCGCCCGTATCTTGCTGCTGCACGAGACCGGCCACGCGGATTTCAAAAAACTCATCCAAATTAGAGCTAACAATGCCGAGAAAACGCACGCGCTCCAACAGCGGGTTGGCGGTGTTGCGGGCTTGCTCCAACACGCGGCGGTTGAACGCCAGCCAGCTCAGCTCACGGTTGAAATAGGTGGCCGGCCCGACTCCAGGCGCCGCCGCCATCGCACGCCCAACTTTGGCCGTGATACGCGGCGGACGGGCATTCTTCGGACGTTTAGGTGCAGCAGTCATCGGGATAGCTTGTCAGATTGCCCAACACCGGGAATGGGCTCCAGTCGGAACGCGACCTGTCATCAAAATGTAACAAAGCCAAGCCGCCCCTCTCCCATTACTCCGCTCAAGAAAAGCAGAAACCTACTCGTGTGCAGTCGATCCAGTTGGGCAATGAAGCCGCAAGCTCCACGTGGCTTTGCCGTGCGACTGGCAGTGCGCCGTGGCGTTGGGTGGCACGAACTGGGAGGGTTTACACCTAGAAACCAGGACGGTTTTCGACCGACTGCTTGTGGGAATTAAAAAAAGACCGCCGCTCCGTGAAGAGCGGCGGCCAATAGAAACGAGAGGATGTCGCTGATGAAATCAGGCTTGCTGTTGGCGACGACGGCGGACGGCGACGAAACCAAGCGCCGCGAGGCCAAACAAGGCAGCATACGTGGAGGGCTCAGGGACTGCGACCGCTGCGCCTGTAAGTGTCACATTATCGAAGCGAACGCTACCTAAACCGCTAAAGGCGTGCATGCGAATTTCTAGAATATCGGTGGCCGCCAAGGCGGAGATACTACTGAGATCGAAACTGTAGTGGGCAAAGTTGCCGCCAGCGGGCGGCGTCATTCCAGCTTTTCCAATAATGGAGAAGCCTTCGCTTTCCTTTTGGGCAGTTACGACAAATCCACGAGGGCCAGAGGTGCCGCTTGAAGCCATATCAAACTCAAACGTTCCGAGCGTGAGTGCGCTCGCGGCGGTTATTGTGAAATTAATATAGGAATTAACATCCGCACCAAAGAGTCCGTTGGTATTGGTGGCATCATAAGTAGGGGTAGGATTCGTAACCTGACCGTAAATTTTCTCTAAGGTATTCACTTGGCCAGTAGTGAAGGAGGTGCCAATGGCATCAGTTCCCGGTCCGGTAAGATTTACGTATGTCCCGGTAGTTACATTTGAATTCAGTGTGTGCCCGACAACCGCTAAGTCGGTGGCACTGGTAAGGAGCGATGACACGCTTGAGCCTACGGCACTGCCAAAAGGATAAGTCACCAACGTCTCCGCAGAGACGGCGGTGGGGAGGCTGCTCGCAAAAATCAACGCGCTAAGGGTAAAGATAGTTTTTTTCATTTTTTGGGGGATTGGGCGAAGGGGTTTGCTTACACTAGAAGGCAATAATCTAATAACTATTTTGATGAATAATAATTCTCCCTAGGGTGTTCAGGCATAATAAAATTGAAACGGTTCAAATAATTTCCATGTAATTTGCCATGGTGACTTTAATCGACGTGGCCGCACGCGCTGGTGTTTCTTTGGGGACGGCTTCGGCAGCGATCAACAAGCGGGCTTCAGTCAAGGCCGCAACGCGTGAGCGAGTGGAACGGGCCGCCGCAGAATTAAAGTATCAAAAGGATGCTTCGGCGTTGGTGCTGGCTAGTAAGCGTGCGAAGGGAAAGGCGGGGCTGAAGCAGCTTGCGCTCGGCTACGTGGCTGCACCAAGAGAAGTCGGCCTAGCAGAGAAATACGCGGCCTTTCAGCAGTCGGCGCGAGAACTGGGTTATGGGGTAGAACTGGTGCGGTTGACTGAGTATTCAACCCTGAAAAGGGCGCACGAGCACCTGTGTTTTCTCAACGTGCAAGGGTTATTTCTGGGATTGCCGGAAAGCGTGCCGGGACCGGAATGGGAAAATTTCGCTTGGAACAATTTCGCGGTAGTGAAGGCGTTTCGGAGCTGGCCGACACTCCGGTTTGCGGTGGTCCGACACAGCGCGGTCGATTACATGGCAGCAGCTCGGAATGCAGTGCTCACGCATGGCTACCGGCGGATCGCGGTCTTATTAACACGGTGCAAAGTGCCGAGCAACGATGTGAATCGCATGGGAACCATTTTGGGATATGCGCAGATGCACACCGAGGCAGGCTTGGAGATTGAGTGGCGAATGGTCGATGAGGCAAACCAGGGCAAGTTGCCACCAGATGTAGTGAAATGGCTGCGGAATTATAAACCGGAAGCGCTGATCGCGTTTCCGACATCGCCGCTCTATCATGGCGTGTTAGCGGCCGGGTTTAAGATTCCCAAAGACTTCGCGTTTGCCGGGGTCATTGAGCAAGAGGCGTTCTCGCGCCAGTATGGAGTGGCGACGTGTGACGCGCAGTGGAATTTGTTTTCGCAACAGGCGGTGCGAATGCTGCACCACATGATCCAGTCTGGCGACCGAGGGCCAAGCGTTGAGCCGATCCAAACGGTGATTGAACCGCGCTGGCTGGATGGGCCCAGTTTGCCCGGCCTACGAAGCCGATATAAGCCGAAAAGATAAGTGGCAGATAAGTCTCAAGCCGATACCGGAAAACCTGCCATCAGAATAAAAACCGCCGCTCCGTGAAGAGCGGCGGCCGATAGAAACGAGAGGATGTCGCTGATGAAATCAGGCTTGCTGTTGGCGACGACGGCGGACGGCGACGAAACCAAGCGCCGCGAGGCCAAGCAAGGCAGCATACGTGGAGGGCTCAGGAACTGCAGCGGCCACATAATTGAATTGGAAATCGGAGAGATTCATCTGTGCCTGCAAGTTATCACGTGTATTATTGAAAAAGATACCAACACCCTTAACATTATCCATGGTCACAGAGCTGAAGGCACTGAGGGTGTAATTATTGTCCGTGCTCATGGTGGCCCAAGTCTCTTGGGTGAGATCGCTAATTGTGATAGTGGAGTTTGCGGAATTACCGAAGCTAGTATTAGACACATAGTAGGTGCCGCCGTTGTTAATAAGCATGCGGACTTCAGCCGTGGTGGACGTGAAAGTAGTGAATGAAGCGCTAGCGGAACTTCCGGCCCCCAGAGAGAGTGTTCCGGTGTTATAACCACCCAAAAAGTCAGCTTGGTTCCAAACCCAAGCACCTTTGGCGCTCAGAGTGCCCGTTTTAGTCGGAGCATTATTTTGGTAACGGAACGTGGCAGTGTTCTTTAAGAAAATCGCATCGTAGGCCGCCTGATCGGGATAACCGAAAACGGTGCCACCATAGATTCTTAAATTGGATTCACCACTGCCAAGCGTAGCATCCAAAAGCGCAACGGCGTCCGAGAAAGTCACCCCAGATGAAGTAGTGCCAGAGATATCGTCGGCTCTCGTGTTGGTGTTACCTGAGACGGCGGTCATGTCCACAATTGTGACAGGGGCGGCGCTGGCGAATTGGCACGCGAGCAAGCTGAGCCCAACGAACACGAGATACTTGGGGTTGAACGCGACGGGGCGTGAATAGGTATTTTTCATATTTTCTTGGGGATGGCAGGTTGGAGTTAAAGCGGGGGAGGTATTAGCAGACGGCGGCAGATCACCGCATATCTACATACTTTGTGGGGTAGGCTGATAAATTCTATAAATGTTATTCTTAAGTAAACTCTTTAGCGGCCGATATGGCAACGCGGCGATCAAGGAAAATTATGATACGTAACAAATCATTACCCCTACTCCTCATCAGTCCGTCACCACGTCAGATCAGCGGAAACCCACTCTGATTCGAACCGCGTGGCCAACGTCAGAAACGAGTTTCAGCCCTGCAGCCGCAGGCGGCAGATTTTAGCCCATATCATTGAGCTCCAGACTTTTGCATCATCCAGCTGGGTCGCCCTCTCAACGAGACTCCGCGCTTAGAACAAATTTTAAGCGTTCTAGGCCGCAGGTGAAACGTCGTCAGGCGCCGTGGCAGTTCTTGAACTTTTTGCCGGAGCCGCAGGGGCAAGCATCGTTACGTCCGACTTTTGGCGCCTCGCGACGCACGGTGACTGCGGGCAGCTTGATTTCCTGTTCGGCGGCGGGGGCGGCGGATTCACTCGCGCCGCTTGCGGAGGCAGCAGCTAGTGCAGTGGGCGCGGCATCCGGCCCTTGCAGACGAGCGGAACGAGCAAGAACAGCAAAGAGGTTCTCAAAAGTCTCACGGCGGGTGGCGGAGCGGAAGAGATTCGTGCAGATTTGTAGGCGCACGTTGCGCATCAGCTCCTCGAAGAAGCGGAAGGCCTCGCTCTTGTATTCAGAGAGCGGGTCTTTCTGGCCGTAGCTACGCAGACCGATGGAGCGACGCAGCTCTTCCATCTCGGTGAGATGCTCCTGCCAGTGATGGTCGATGGCGTTAATAACGACATAGCGCTCCAAACCGCCGAGCGCGGTGGCATCCTCGACGGACTCCTTCAACGCATAGGCGGCCCGGATACGTTCCATCAGGTGCTTGAGTAGCGCGGTCACATCGCCAGCGCCGGTCAGTTCGTCGGGTTTGACGGAAACCGGGAAGTGGCTGTTGAGCCAACCGGCGAGCGATTCGACGACTGAAGAATCGGGACGTCCCTTGTCGGCAAAGCCCGCACCTTCGAGTCGATCGGCCACTTCTTCTTCGATCATGTCGAAGATAATTTCCTTCGGGCGCTCAAGATGGAGCGCGCCGTTGCGGATGCCGTAAATGACTTCGCGCTGCTTGTTGAGCACGTCGTCGTATTGGAGCAGGCGTTTGCGGATGGAAAAGTTCTGCTGCTCGACCTTTTTCTGCGCTGTCTCGATGGAGCGGTTGAGCCACGGGTGCTCCAACTCTTCACCTTCCTGCATGGAGCCTTCCATGATGCGCGAGGCGAGGTTGCCTTGGAGGAAGAGGCGCATGAGGTCATCTTCGAGCGAGAGGAAGAACTTTGTCACGCCCGGGTCTCCTTGGCGGGAGCAACGACCGCGGAGCTGGCGGTCAATGCGGCGAGACTCGTGCCGCTCGGTGCCGACGACGAAGAGGCCGCCGAGTTCGCGCACACCTTCGCCGAGTTTGATGTCGGTGCCGCGACCAGCCATGTTGGTAGCGATAGTAACGGCGCCGCGATGGCCGGCGCGAGAGACGATCTCGGCTTCCTGCTGGTGGAACTTGGCGTTGAGCACGGTGTGAACGACGCCGGCTCGCTTGAGCATGCGGCTGAGCACCTCGGATTGTTCGACGGTGACGGTGCCCACGAGCACGGGCTGGCCGCGCTGCTGAGCCTCGGCGATTTGCTTCACGACGGCGTTATATTTGTCGCGGCGCGTCTTGAAAATTGAGTCGTTGCGATCAACGCGAATGCAGGGCTTGTTGGTGGGAATCTGCGTGACCGCGAGGCGGTAGATTTCGTGAAACTCGGTGACTTCTGTCTCAGCGGTGCCGGTCATGCCCGCGAGCTTTTCATACATGCGGAAGTAGTTCTGAATCGTGACCGTCGCGTAAGTGCGCGTCTCACGCTCAATGGTCACGCCCTCCTTGGCCTCGACGGCTTGATGCAAGCCGTCCGACCAACGGCGGCCTGGCATGACGCGGCCGGTGTTCTCGTCCACGATGACGACTTTGCCGTCTTGGATGACGTATTCGACGTCGCGCTCGTAGATTGAGTAAGCACGCAAGAGCTGCGAGAGCGCGTGAATGTCTTCGGAGACGGTTTCGTAGCGTTGCTGAATCTCACGCTTGGCTTCTTCACGCTGCTCAGTCGCACGAGCAGTGTCCTTGTCGATGTCGCTGAAAAGCGTGGCGAGATCGGGGAGAACAAAAGCGTCTGGGTCGTCGGGACGAAGCTTGCCGCGACCGATTTCGGTGAGGTCGGCCTGGTGATTCTTTTCGTCAATCGTGTAGAACAGCTCCTCTTTGAGTTTGTAGAGCTCAGACTTGTTAAAATCGGAGTGCATCTCGACATCGGTTTTGTCGAGGAGCTTGCGCCACTCGGGCGTCTCCATGAGACGCAGCAGCGGCTTGTTCTTCGGCATACCGAGCTTCACTTGGAGCATTTTGAGCGCGGCGGCTTGTTTATCCTCGGCCTTGGCGTCGGGTTTGGCGAGCAAGTCGGACGCTTCTTTGACGAGCTTGTTAACCAGACGCAGCTGGTCGCCGACGAGCGAAGAAACGCCGGGTTTGAGTCGCGTGAAGGGCTGCTCGCGCTCAATGGGAGCCGGGCCGGAAATAATCAGCGGCGTGCGCGCTTCGTCGATCAGGATCGAGTCGATTTCGTCCACGATGCAATACCAGTGGCTACGCTGCACTTGGTCGTCTTTGCGGGTGGCCATGCCGTTGTCGCGCAGGTAATCGAAACCAAATTCCGACGCGGTGCCGTAGGTGATATCACGCTCATACATCTCGCGGCGAAGTCCCGAGGGCATCTGCTGCTGAATGCAGCCGACGGAGACACCCAGAAAGCTGTAAAGATGCCCCATCCACTCGGAGTCGCGGCGTGCGAGGTAGTCGTTGACGGTGACGAGCTGCGCGTTTTTGCCGACGAGCGAGTTGAGATAAAGTGGGAGCGTGGCGACGAGAGTTTTGCCTTCGCCCGTGGCCATTTCGGCAATGCGGCCTTCGTGCAAACAAATGCCACCGATGAGCTGCACATCGAAGTGCACCATGTCCCAAGTCAATTCGTGGTCACAAACCATGATTTTCCGACCACAGAGTCGTCGGGCTGCATTCTTCACTGCGGCAAAAGCCTCCGGGAGCACGTCGGCGAGAGCGGCCTGCTTATCCGACGCCGCAGCGAGGCGGGCGCGAAACTCGTCCGTCTTGGCGCGCAACTGTTCATCGCTCAGCGACTGGTAAGACTGCTCAATCTCATTGATGCGCGCAACAATGGGGCGGCATTTTTCGATGTATTTACGATGATGCCGACCGGAAAACTTCTTGAGGAGAAAACTTAACATGAAGGGTTGAGCAATATGCGACGACAGCCGCTTGGCAAACGGCAAATCAGTCCGTCAATCCCACCCTCTTTTCTGCGCAAGCTGCCCTTGGCGAGCGGCTTGGCCCGCCGCGTGCCGAGCTGGGTCACATTTCTGCAAATTTTTCTGGCGATATGACACCGAATGACTCACGTTGCCCGCCTTGCATCAGGAAAGGATCGGCCCGCAAGGGACGGTTCTGCCAACCGAGCCTAGGAGTGGTTACGGTGGTTTCGAGTGGTTCACGCCACCCGGATGTGCGGGACGAAAGCCCCGAACAAAGCACTCCTCCGAAAAAGCGAAAGCCGCCTGATGTCCTCAGGCGGCTTTCGTTTTCAGGAATACCTGACGCGCGAACGATTAACCAAACGCTAACCGCTCACGCCTCATGTCTCACATCATCAGCCTCCCTCCCCTGCGGCATGCCGCAGGTAATCCCAACCACCATCTCTGGAACAACAACGGCACGTGGTTCCTTCACTACACGGTGTATCCGACCCCGTTTACCAAGGAGCGCATCCGCCGTTCGCTGGGCACCAAATCCCTCGAGATCGCCCGCAAACGCCGCGATGCATTTTTCCAGCACGTGCTCGGCGATAACACCGCGCTCAACGAAGCCCAAACCGCCTTGCCGCCTCGCCCGAGCCGCCCACAAGCCGTCGCCTAGGCATCACCGGCCAACACGCCTGCTCAGGATTTCGTCGCTACATGGAAGCGCGCATCAATCAGCGCTTCGATCCGACGCCGCGAGGAAATGACTTCTTCGGGCGTCAAACGCGGGCTCAGTTCGATGACAAGTGTGTGCTCAGGACGCCAGAAATGGCTGATCATTTCGAAATCGATTTTGCCAGAGCCGACCGCCTGATGGTCGTAACCTTCCTCGTTCACGTCGTGGAGGTGGAAGCCAACTAGGCGCGACGCGAGTTTTTCCAGATGCTCGCGGTGATGCAAAAAGCCCATGCCTTCCTTGATGTGGGCGTGACCTGTGTCGTGCCAATAACCGCCCGCCGCTCCCGGCGGCAACGAATTCATAAATTCTTCAAAGTCTGCATCGAGCGGCAGCTCCTCGAACGCCTCGCGATTCTCAAAGCCGAGCACGACGCCCTTCTCTGCCGCATAGGGCAACAACTCTGCGACGCCAGCACGCGTGTTTTCCCAGTAGATCGACTTTCGCGCGTTGAGTTTGGCGAGTGCGGAGTTACGCAGCTTTTGATAAGCAGCATCCTGCGGGTAATCCACGCCGGGGTGCGCCTCCATATAGCGGTCGAGTTTACGTCCGGGGTTAAACCAGAAAAACTCTACGCTACCGAGGTGGGCGACGAGGCGCTTCGCGCCGACTTGTTTGGCAAATTCTAACGAGCGCTTGCTCTGCCGCAGCCATTGTTCGCGCTCACGGTCGTCTTTACAGCTCGGCTCGTAGTGATTCGGCGCAGCGTGCATGATGCCCGTGGGCAACGGACAAAAGTTGTGGCAGGAAGCAACTTTGATCACACCCTCTTCCAGCGCCTTCATAATTCCGGGCACCAAGGTGATACGGATACCGTGGCTGAGCTCCACCCACTCGAAGCCCATCGCGGCCATTTCCTGAAGCATAGCATAACCGTCCGTGTGACGGGACGAGCACCAGCAGGAGGATAGAGCAAGGACGGGTCTCATAAGCTAAACGACACTACGGGAACTAATTCACGCGAAGCAAGCCGCACTACAGGCCAATGCCCTGTTCAAGTCAGAGACAACGCCTAGGCACAAAAAAGGCTGCCGCAGAACGGCAGCCGTGGAAGCGCGGCGCAGCAACTTAGTTGGCGTGACGGGCGCGCAGCATCACGGTAAAAGCCATCACCTTCTCCTTGCGGCGGCGACGCTCGCAGGGCTTTTCGGCGTAGCGCTTGGCGCGCACGTCTTTGATGATGTTTTCGCGATCAAGCTTCTTCTTCATGCGGCGAAGCGCACGATCGATGGGCTCGTTTTTGCGGATTTTGATCTCGATGGGCATGGCAAAAGATTCGGTTTTGTCTGGCGAAAGGGACGAAGGAGCCAGTCGACTCTGCCACCGTCAACCCCAATTTTTAAGGGGATTCGAACCCGTGAACGCTCTCAGAGTGAAACAGCCTCACCCACGCCTCAGTAGAAAAGCGCCCGCGCCATCGTGTCCGTCCACCCAAGGCTGAGCCTGTATCTGACGCTCCAGTCGCCACTCGCGAGCCACATTGAGAAAGGCCTGGATCACACGCTCGTTCTCCACGGCTTCCAACGAACAAGTGCTGTAAACCAGCCGCCCACCTGAGCGCACCAGACGCGTGGCGGCACACAGCAACGCTTCTTGTTGGCTGGCATGTTTTTCCATATCTCCTTCACGCAGCCGCCATTTCACATCCACACGATGGCGCATCACACCGGTGTTGGAGCACGGCGCATCAAGCAAAACCGCATCGTAGTCCGCCGGCAGATTGTGATCGGTCAAATATTTCGGCCCGATGCGTTTCAAGTCGCCGGGCATTAGCGCCA
>JACCDO011124035.1_pt1 | contig 10554 bp, 10 predicted proteins | sample 7446101 | NCBI WGS metagenome assembly JACCDO01 (sample SAMN15323440, study PRJNA562643) | freshwater metagenome | isolation source: river surface water | place: USA:Blue River Watershed | collected 2017-08-16
AAAAATTCCAAAAAGCTCTTGGCAATTAGAAAACATCGCGATGGATCCGGATCTTTTCGAATTGAAGTGGAAGTTTATGGATAAAGAAATCACCCATATTCGCCAGTACCACGCAGAACCTGAAAGGATTCCTCGAGTTTTAGTGGCATTACATGCTCACATTAAGGAAACGCTTGGGAGCCTTTTAGAAATCAGAGTTAAACAAAATGTACAAATTGCATTTGCTCGAGCTCGATTTATTGCTGGACAAAAGAATCATTGGGTGGTTTAATTTTACTACAACCTAAAGGTTGTGAAAGGGAAATCATGTTTGAAAAATATACCGAACTGATGAATTCGCCTGATGGCAAGTTGGCTAGGAAACTGGCACATGAAAACTACAACTTACTTTTTGGGTTAATCGAGCACCGAATTGCAGCTGGATTAACCCAGCAAGATGTAGCGAATTCTCTTGGCATTTCACAGCAGGCAGTAGCCAAATTCGAACGCATGGATAACGACCCGCGTCTTTCAACCATTAGCCAGTATGCACTGGCGATTAACGTCTTAGTAACTCACAAAATCCAAAAAGCAAGAACAAACTAACCTGAAACGAAGACTAACGAGTCAGTTGGAAAACTTTGGTTTTCCATGCTTGCGCACATACTCGTCATATTGCTCTTGTGAAGTAATGCCGAACTCAGTTGCTAGGTTACGCCCTGGCTGGCAGTCGAGGGACTGGAAATAAGAAAGCTTTTCCTCATCGGAGACCGATTCGTCATCTAACCAGTCTTCGTCGTGGATGTTATCAATTTCAATTTCTTCGCCGTTGAATTCGCTGTAGTGCTTTTCCTTCAGAACGAATTGGTTGGTTGGCTCCAGGTTAACGAGTTTATATATGCCAATTTTTCTTCGTCTGAAACTGAATCATCATCAAACCAATCTTCATTATGAAGTGGATTAATTTCTACGGGAATGCCTGGGTAGGCAATTTGAAGCAGAAAGTATTCTTCTTCGAGTGTTAATTCAGGTATTCCAGTTCGGTCATGTTCAGCAAGAATTTTTAGTGCATCTGATTGATTAATCATTGAATTGCTGAGCTCTTCGACTACTTTGCTCAGATTTCTATTATGCAACGATTTCATTTATTTTTCCTCGTTTCTACCCATGCTGTTCCTAAATGCCAAACTTCAGGATCCAGGTGATTTTGATACAGATAAGCAATCAAGGTTCGGCTTTGGGAAAGATTTGCTCTAACGAGTAAACGCTTTCCATAAGTTAAATCTGTGACCCAACTCCCTTTAACTATTTGTGGAAATTGAACTACTTCTCTAACGAAGTCTCCGGTTAAACCGTGCTTTAATCGCAATTTAAATTCAACCGTCGGTGAAATTCTTATCTCGATAATCCTGTAAGCCAAAAAAGCTCCTTTTATAGGAGCCGAGTATTTGGCAAAAACGAGGTTAAAAAATAGTGGCAAGTCAGATTTGTTGATTAATCAAACCTGGGGAATACTAGAGGCACAATTAAATAGCGGTCACTTTCCCCAAAGTATTTAGGAGCAGCTATGCCTGCAGGTAATAATTCATCGTCCCGTTCTGGTGGACGTTCAAGTGGCCGTTCAAATTCAAGTTCTTCTCGTGGTGGTTCAAGCCGTCCATCAAGCCGTGGTGGCGCTAGCCGCGGTGGTTCAGGTCGTCAATCAACTGGCAGACCAGGTGCTGCAAAGAAATCTTCATCATCAAGACCAGCCAGTGGTCGTCCATCAAGTGGTCGCACCGTAACTGGCCGTGATGCAAGTGATCGTCGCGGTCCAGCAAAGCGCACATCATCTCGTCCAGGAACAACTTCTTCAAGATCAGAATCAGGTCGTCCAAGTTCTGGTCGTCCGAGCTCAGGGCGACCAAGTTCAGGACGCCCATCTGCTGGCAGACCATCATCTGGTCGTCCACGTCGTGATGATGAGCGCACAACTTCAAGAAGTAGTGCTGATCGTCCAAAGCGTTATAGCGATGACAAGCCAAAGTCAGCAACTGGCAATAAGCGTCGTGAATGGTCAAGTGAACGACCAAAAGCTAGTGATGATCGCCGATCAGGTAGTGGTCGTCCAAGTAGTTCACGTCCATCAAGTGGCAGACCAACTTCAGATCGTCCACGTACCGAACGTTCAGAACGACCTAGATCAGATCGCCCAACAAGTGATCGTCCACGCCGTGATGGTGATGAACGTCCTCGTTTTGATCGCCGCGATGATCGCCGTCCATCTCGATCAAGTGATGAACGCGGAGAACGCTCTGGTGAACGTCGCTTCTCAGATCGACCACGTCGTGATGATGATCGCCGCCGTGATGACCGCCCACGCGGTGGCAGGTCTGACCGCGCTGGTGGTCGCTTTGCTGATCGTGATGAACGTCCAGCCCGTTATGTTTCTGAAAAGCGTGTAAACGTTAATGATCCCATAATTCCTGATCACATCACAGGTGAAGAACTGCCAAGAGCTGTGCGCAACGAACTTCGCACACTTCCTGACGGTTTAGCACTACGCGTGGCAAGACACTTAGCTGCATCTGGGGAAATGATTAACGTTGATCCAGAACTTGCATGGCAACATGCCCGCGCTGCATTAAATAAAGCATCGCGCGTGGGAATCGTTAGGGAAGCAGCAGCCGAAGCTGCTTATAACGCCGGGCACTTCGCTGAAGCCCTAACTGAATTTAGAGCAGCACGTCGCATGCGTGGCATTAAAGAATATTGGCCACTAATGGCAGATTGTGAGCGCGCATTAGGTCGCCCAGCAAAAGCAATTTCGATGGCAGCTGACCCACTTGTCAATTCACTTGATCGCGCATCAAAAGTTGAAATGCGAATTGTGGCATCAGGTGCTCGTGTGGATCAGGGCAAGCTTGAAGCCGCCCTTGCCACGTTGCAATGCCCTGAACTAACCACAACTTCAAATGAAGCCTGGTCTGCTCGAATTCGCTATGCCTATGCCGATGTTCTAGAAAAACTAGGTCGCAAAGATGAAGCACTTGAGTGGTTCCACCGCGCAGCAGCAGCTGACGCGACTGAACAAACTGATGCTGATGAGCGTATTGCTGCCTTAGAGGGCTTGGTTTATCAAGATGTGGCTGAATTTGATGATGAAGATGACTTTGCGGAAGACGAAGACTAAGCCTTCGTATTAAGTTTTCCACACCCCGAATTCTTCCCGATATTTTTCGGTTACTGGTGTCTGCATTTCGTTAATGAAATGTTCTGGGAATGTCCCATGATTGGTTGCCCGAATTACTTGAACCTTTGGAATTTGAGAACACTCAAAATGATTACCTAAAGCGTGCATTTGAGGCTTACAAGCAATCCTTTCCGCAAAACAAACTTTCTAATGGTGACTACAAAGTAATCTTTCGAAGATATCAAGATCAACACGGATGGCCAGCGACATTTTGGCACTTAATAAGTGAAGGTAAACCCGAAAACCTAAGAAAAATCAGTCCTGAAAGAATTAAACGGATTCAATGGGTTGCTGCAGTAATTCTTGAGTTTTTGAATGTTTACCCCAAACCGTCTACAAATCGAATTTTGTGGTGGATGACTTCATTTCACAAAAATACTCGAGTGCTTATAGCTACTGAGGATTATAAATATTTAGTTGTTCTAGAAGTTAGAAGAGATTATTTTTTACTTTGCACGGCATACCCAACTTGGGAGAGCAATGTGCCGAAACTTCAACGTCAGTATGCGAATTATTGGGCTGAAAAAGCTGAAGCCGCCTTGCGGCGGCTTCGAAACTCATCAGAGTTAACTGGTGAGTAATTTCATTTTAGGTTTTTCAAGATAGATAGTCAAGATCTATTTAAGTTTTCCACACACCAAATCTTTACCAACTTTTCCACACCCACTTCTTTTTGTCGCTGACTCGATGCATATTCATTCGCGTGCAATTAATTATTTTGTACAAAATTCAAAAGGAGTGTTTATGTGGCAAAACAAAGTTTCATTAACCGGCCGAGGTTCTTCAACTGGGGAAGAGGTTGAACTTCCAAGTGGCGATACGATAACTAAATTTCGCGTGGTGGTACCAAGAGATAAACCAGTAACCAAAACAACAATTGACACCATAGATTGCGTTGCCTTTAAGGCAGGTGTGCAATCAAAAATTATGAAATTAGAAACCGATGATGTGGTTGAAATTGAAGGCGCGCTTCGTCGCAGGTTCTGGCAAACCGGAAGTGGCAGCGCATCTCGGGTTGAAGTTGAAGTGGCAACACTTAAAAGCGTGAAGATTTAGGGCTTGCGGTAGTTTTAGATGGTGAAACCACTTCAGAAATCAACTGGCAGCATCGCTAAAGATTATGATGCAGCACTTCTTGATCTAGATGGCGTGGTTTATATCGGTGAAGATGCGATCCCTGGTGTGATTGGTGCTTTAAATGCTGCTCATGCAGAAACTGGAATCGCTCTAACTTGTGTGACAAATAACGCCGCCAGATCAAGTGCTTCAGTTGCAGCGCACTTAACTGATCTTGGTTTAGCGGTCGGTGCAGATGATGTGGTCACATCAGCTCAAGCAGGCGCTGCAGAACTTGCAAAACTTGTTAAACCAGGTGCTTCGGTGTTTGTGTGTGGCAGTCGAGATTTGATGCACGAAGTTGAACTAGTTGGCTTAAATCCATCACAAGAATTTCATTTGAATTATGACGCGGTAGTCAATGGCTACTGGCCAGATATGCCATGGCGAATGCTTGGCCAAGCAGCTGGAATTATTTCTAGTGGCGCAGTTTGGGTAGCAACCAACATGGATTTAACTATCCCAACCAAATTTGGAACATCTCCTGGCAACGGATCAATGGTTAATGGATTAATCAATGCAACTGGTCGAAAGCCAGATGTGGTTGCAGGTAAACCACAAAAACCATTGATGCAAGCATCGATTGATCGAACTGGTTCTAAGAAGCCGATCGTAATTGGCGACAGGTTAGATACTGACATTCTTGGCGCAAACAATGTTGGCATCGATTCACTTTTGGTGTTCTCTGGTGTTACATCAATTGCTGAATTAATTAATGCTGCGCCAAGTGAACGCCCGACCTTTATCGCTTGGGATGCAACTGGAATTTCAAATAGTCACCAAGGCGCGGCTATAGAAAATGGGGAAGTCTCACTCGGTGGTTTCAAGGCAACCGCCGATGGCTTGAGTGGTTCAGGCGATTCACTTGATGCAATCCGGGTGGCTGCAGTTGCCGCTTGGGAAGGTATCTGCCAGGCATCAGTATTAATAGGCGATCTGGCAGGTCGTGGGCTAGCCGTTAACACTCTTGAACGCTCAGGCAATTAGGCTAGGACGCATGGAATCACAAGAATTTGAATCCCAAGACGAAGTAGCAGAAGAGCTATTAGAAGATCTTGAAGATGAATTTGATGATGATTCAGACGATGAAACTGATGAATTTGAATACGAATCAGATGAAGATGTTGCAAGTGATGATTCTGATTATTCACAAAAGCCAGGTAAACCGGTAATTGCAATGTCGACTTTGCCTGTGACAGGTGAAGCCCGCGTTGATGACGCGCTTGCCCGTCTAAAAGATTTGGAATCACTTCCAGTTCATGAGCATGTTGAAGTGTTTGAAGATGTGCAGCGCAGATTGCACGAAACTTTAGCTGACATCTCAGGGCAATAATTTTCTTATGGCCCGTCGCCGGTTAGATGTTGAACTTGTTAGGCGTCACTTAGCCAGAAGCCGCGAACAAGCCCAAGAATTTATTGAAAACGGTTTAGTTGAACTAAATGGGATTGTTGCCAACAAGGCCGCATCCCAAGTTGATGAATCTGCTGCGATCAAAGTAAATGCGCAAAGTGGCGATGATTATGTTTCCCGCGGTGCTCACAAACTAATTGGCGCACTTGATGCTTTTGGCATAAATGTTGAGAAATTAGATGTTCTAGATGCTGGGGCATCAACTGGCGGCTTTTCAGATGTCCTGCTTCGCCGCGGCGCTAGACATATATATTGTGTTGACGTTGGCTATGGGCAATTAGCCTGGAAAATCGCTACAGATGAGCGAACCACCGTTATGGATCGCACCAATATCAGGTATTTAACCCCAGAAGATTTGGGAGCCAAGGTGGATCTGATTGTGGCCGATCTGTCGTTTATTTCACTTAGCACGGTATTGCCAGCACTTGAGTCAGTACTTAAACCAGATGGTCAGGCTTTATTAATGGTTAAACCACAGTTTGAAGTTGGTAAAGATGCCTTAGGTGATGGCGGGGTAGTTGTTGAAAATTCCCAACGCATAGATGCGGTCAATAAGATTGCAAACAAGGCATTTGAATTAGGTCTTGGCACAGCTGGCGTAGTTGCTAGCCCACTGCCTGGCCCTTCAGGAAATGTTGAGTATTTCTTGTGGTTAAAGCGCGGTATGCCTAAACCAGAAGTTAGTGCCATCGAAAAAGCTGTCATGGAAGGACCGCAATGAGTCGCAAAGTTCTCTTTGTTGTTCATGCCGCGCGGCCAAACGCAGTTGAAGTAGCTAAAGAGGCAGCACTTGGACTAATTTCCAAAGGTATTGAAGTTGGTCTAGTTGATAGCGATATCTCATTAGGGCTACCTGAAGTTAAACACTCATCAACAACTGATGGCTTTGAACTAATTATGGTTTTTGGCGGCGATGGAACAATTCTTCGCGCTGTTGAGCTATCGCGCGAAAATAATCTTCCAGTACTTGGCGTGAACTTAGGTCATGTTGGTTTCTTAGCTGAAGCTGAACCTGAAGACATTCAAACTGTGATCGATGCAGTTGTTAACAAGAGTTTGAAAGTTGAACAGCGTACAGCCCTATCGGTGACAGTTGATGCTGGCGGGAAAACTTGGTCAAGCTGGGCACTTAATGAAATCTCAATTGAGAAATCAGATAGTGGCATGGCAAATTTGTTACTGAGTATTGATGGCCAGCCACTTTCCCAGTGGGCATGTGATGGAATTTTGTGTGCTACGCCAACGGGATCAACGGCGTATGCCTTTAGTGCGGGCGGCCCAGTTGTTTGGCCAGAAGTTGAAGCACTCTTAGTTGTCCCAGTTAGTGCACATGCCCTTTTTAATAGACCTATTGTGGTTTCACCAACATCTGTGATTGAAGTTGAGGTAAATTCCCAGGCGGTAACCATCAGCGCCGATAGTCGTCGCAGTTTTGAAGTTACCCAAGGGGCGAAAGTAAAAGTTGTTAGACATAGCGACCCAGTTAAATTTGCACGTGTTCAGCAAACGCCATTTACAGCACGTCTTGTGGCAAAGTTTGAATTACCAATTCAAGGTTGGCGTAATAAATAGTGCAGGTGCTAGCTAACTAACATGCTGGAACAATTACGAATCAAAAATCTTGGTGTTATTCGTGACGCTGTTTTAGATTTCTCACCTGGTTTCACAGTATTAACTGGCGAAACTGGCGCTGGTAAAACGATGGTTTTCCGAAGCCTTGGTTTGTTATTTGGTGGCAAATCAGATGCCTCACTTATTTCAACTGGCGCTGAGCAAGCAAGTGTTGAAGCAGATGTGATTGTCAATGGCTCAATCACCGGTCAACTAACTGAACTAGGCGCCGAACTAGATGGCCAAATGGTGATCCTGTCGCGCCAAGTTAATGCTGGTGGTAGGTCTCGTGCGTTCGCAGGTGGGGTGAGTGTTCCAGCTGGCACCATAAGTGAACTTGGTGAAGAGCTAATCGCCGTTCATGGCCAAAGTGATCAGATCCGCTTGACAAAGGGTGATCAGCAGCGACTATTACTTGATCGCTTTGCTGGAAAGCCAGTGGCCGATACCCTAAATGCTTATCGAATCCTCTGGGAAAGAAGAAAAGAACTAAAAGCACGGATTGAACTCTTGAGTTCTGACAGTGCAACCCGCGCTGCCGAGCTAGATCGCTTAACTCGCATCACAGAACAGGTGAAATTACTTAAACCTAACCCTCAAGAAGATGTTGAGCTGGCTCAGGAAGCCGACAGGTTAGCCCATAGTGAGTCATTATTTAGGGCTGCTGATGGCGCGGTCGCTGGTTTAACGGGCGGGGAAGCTGGCGGGGAAAGTGTTGCTGGGATCTTGGCTAACGCTCGCAAACTCGTTGAACATGAAAGCGCACTTGATCCGAAATTGGCTGACTATGCCAAACGCCTTCGTGAACTAGAAGTTCTAGTAACTGACCTTGCTGGGGATTTAGGTGCTTACGCTGCTGCAATTGATGCATCCCCCGAACGCTTGGCTTTTGTTGAAGATCGCCGTGCAGCATTAAAGGCTTTAGCACGTGAGTTCGGCACAGTAGATGACTTACTTGCTTGGGTTAAAACAAATGAGCCAAGGATGGCTGAACTATCTGGCGGCGACGAGGTAATCGCCCAGTTAAATACTGAACTTGCCGCTATAAATACAGATATCAAGAGCGCAGCTGGCGCATTAACGAAGGCTAGAACAAAAGCAGCCAATGAATTCGCCAAGCAGGTAAGTAGTGAACTTGAAGGCCTTGCGATGAGCGGTGCCAAAGTTGAATTCGTCATCCAGGAAGCCAAGCTAGGACCTTACGGCGGAGATGAAATAACTCTTGGTTTATCAAGTCGACCAGGAGCGCCACTTATTGCCGTTAGCAAAGGTGCATCAGGTGGTGAACTAAGCCGAATTATGTTGGCTGTTGAAGTTGTGCTGGCTAAAGCTGATCCAATCGAAACATTTGTGTTTGATGAAGTTGATGCTGGTGTTGGCGGGGCAGCAGCAGTTGAAGTTGGTAAGCGCCTTGCCCAGTTAGCCAAAACTAGCCAAGTAATTGTGGTTACTCACTTACCTCAGGTCGCCGCCTTTGCCGATAAGCATTTATTGATTTCTCGCGTTGAAGGCGATGAATTCCATAAGTCAGCGGTGACTGAAGTTAGCCAAGATGCCAGAGCAACTGAACTGTCTCGAATGCTTGCTGGCTTAAGTGACTCAGAAGCTGGCACCAAACTGGCTGAAGAACTTTTAGCACTGGCTAAGAGCGTTAAATAATTTCTGCTCGCAACGCCGAAGTGACCCCAATGTGACTTGGGATGACTTCTTGAGATACGTTTGTATTCCGTGGGTGTTTCAAAACATGTGTTTGTCACGGGTGGCGTAGCTAGTTCGCTTGGTAAGGGTCTTACCGCTTCAAGCCTAGGTAATTTATTAACTTCACGCGGTCTTCGCGTAACAATGCAAAAGTTAGATCCGTACTTAAACGTTGATCCAGGCACCATGAATCCGTTCCAACACGGTGAAGTATTCGTAACAAATGATGGCGCTGAAACAGATTTAGACATCGGTCACTACGAACGTTTCTTGGATCGTGACCTTGAAGGTTTTGCAAACGTAACAACTGGTCAGGTTTATTCAACTGTGATCGCAAAAGAGCGTCGCGGTGAATACCTAGGTGACACAGTTCAAGTTATTCCGCATATCACTAACGAAATTAAGTCACGTATTTTGGCGATGGCTAAACCTGATGTTGATATCGTGATCACCGAAGTTGGTGGCACTGTTGGTGACATTGAATCGTTACCGTTTTTGGAAGCAGTTCGCCAAGTTCGTCACGAAGTTGGCCGCGACAACGTATTTTTCTTACACGTTTCACTTCTTCCTTACATCGGTCCATCAGGTGAACTAAAAACGAAACCAACGCAGCACTCAGTTGCAGCCCTTCGCAACATTGGTATTCAGCCAGATGCAATCGTGCTTCGCGCAGATCGCCCAATTCCAGCTGGAATTAAGCGCAAGATTTCACTTATGTGTGACGTGGATGAAGAAGCGGTTGTTTCAGCAGTTGATGCGCCAAGTATTTATGACATTCCAAAAGTTCTTCACCAAGAAGGCCTTGATGCCTATGTTGTTCGTCGCTTAGGTCTGCCATTTAAAGATGTGAACTGGACTAAGTGGAATGAACTTTTAGAGCGTGTTCACCACCCAGCACATGAAGTAACAGTGGCACTAGTTGGTAAATACATCGATCTACCTGATGCTTATCTATCTGTAACTGAAGCACTTCGAGCTGGCGGCTTTGCAAATAATTCACGCGTGAAAATCAAATGGGTTGCATCTGATGACTGCGCAACTGAAAGCGGAGCGCGCGAAGCACTTGGCGATGTTGATGCCGTTTGTGTTCCAGGTGGATTTGGTGTTCGTGGCATCGAAGGCAAACTTGGCGCACTTAAATTTGCCCGCGAGAACAAAATTCCAACACTTGGTCTTTGTTTAGGTTTGCAGTGCATGGTTATTGAATATGCACGCAACATGGCAGGTATTAGTGATGCCAACTCAGCTGAATTTGATGAAAAGACACCAAACCCAGTCATCTCAACTATGGCTGATCAGCATGATGTGGTTTCAGGTGATCGTGATATGGGCGGAACTATGCGCCTTGGTTTATACCCAGCAGCACTAAAGCAGGGAAGTATTGCAGCTCGCGTTTATGGCAGCGATCACGCAGAAGAACGTCACCGTCATCGTTACGAAGTTAATAACGATTACCGCGCGCCACTAGAACAAGCTGGTTTAGTTTTCTCAGGCACATCACCAGATG
>JACCDO011466209.1_pt1 | contig 10554 bp, 12 predicted proteins | sample 7446101 | NCBI WGS metagenome assembly JACCDO01 (sample SAMN15323440, study PRJNA562643) | freshwater metagenome | isolation source: river surface water | place: USA:Blue River Watershed | collected 2017-08-16
GGTGCATATGAAAGACCAGAAAAATATGTATCCAAGAAAAACAAGACACGAAAAATCAAGAAGAATTATTTATGAGTTCTCATATAAAATGGGCGTTTTAAATGAGAAAAGGTGTAAAACAATCACTTTCAATAAAAGTAGCCTCGTTTTCTCCTTTGAATTTTTCAAAATTTGATAAAAAATCCGTTTTTGGACCTCCAAATTCACTCCAATTATCTATACATACAACCTTTGCTTTATTACCACACATTGCAGAACAAACACTACTGCCTTTCCAGGTCCCTATTTCTAAATATCTTGCGTCTTCTGTATTTAATAAATTATTGTAAAATGTCTTGTTTTTGTTCCACTCATGCCTTCCATATTAATAATATAATTTGTAATCTTTGAAATATTATTTTCAGCATTTTGAAATGCGTTTTCAATAAGAGTTTTGTATGTTTCCATTATATAATATATAAATATATATTATTATTTTAGATAAACGCATTACACATACACCAAAATAAAATGAGATAAAGATGATATACTTTTAAGTTTCTGTAAGTATTATATTCTGTAGTATCAATATATAAACTAACAAATTATTCTTATTCGTTCTAATGACTTGAGTTCTAATGTTTATAATTTAACAAATTTATAAATAGGATAACCTTTTTGTGTGGCATCTGGTTTACTTAAAAATTCAATGGTTAGATTGTTATTTAAACAAAATTCATCAACTGCTCGTTTTGTTCCTGGATGACAAGAATCATAATCATCGCCTAATAACCAACCACCCTTACGAAGTTTTTTCCACCAAAATGGTAAATCTTTGCTAACGGCTTCATAACTATGATCACCGTCAATAAATATTGCATCAATAGATTCATCTTTTATTTGTTCGTTTGTAACATCTAAACTGGGACATCTATACCATATATATCTGTCATTATGTTCATTTAAGTGAGTTTTTATATTATTGACAAGTTTTTCAAACCCACCATACTTTAAAACATCGTCAGCAAAAACATCATTTGGGTAATAACACATAGGGTCAATTAAATATAATTTTTCGACATTAGTATTATCTAATATTTCTTTTGCATGAAATCCATAACCAATACCTACTTCTACACAATTTTTAAAATCATTTTCTTTAATACATTTCGAAAATATTCCATAATAATAACCTGCCCAACCACCAGGACCCCCATTTTTACCACCAGATTTCCATATTTCTATCAGTTCTTTATAGAAAGGGTCGATAACAGATGACATTGTAATTTAATATAATATATATCTTTAAATGTTTAAAGGTATTAATATTTAAAGGTATAAATAAGTAATTAATTATATGATAAACAACAATTTATTTTATTGTAAAAATAAGGATACATATCCTCCTTTTAAAAATGGTTTTTATCTTGAAGAATATTTTTTAAATAAAATACAACATGAAAAACCTGAAATACGAAGAAAATATATACCTGCATTATGGACTAATTTTCAAATTGAAGGATGGTTTAACTCTAGAAAAAATGAAATGCAAACAGAATTAAACACATGGTTTTCTCAGAATCCATCCGAAAATGGTTATTTTACAATAGTTCAACATGATGATGGACCATTATTAAAACTACCAAAAGATACAGTTGTTTATGGTGCATGTTCAGGCGATATTCCTATTCCACTAATATATGAAGATAAAAATAATACATTAGAAAATTATCCAAGAAAATCATTTAATGAAAAAAACATTTTGTGCTCATTTGTGGGTAATATTACGGCTAATCATATTCAACCAAACGTTAGACAAGAAATGTTTAATACGTTGGATCATAAACCCAACTTCAAATTGATAAATTCCGGTGGGTGGACCCCTTCCGTGAATAAAAATTTACAAAATATTTTTATAGAAACAACTATTAATTCTAAGTTTGCTTTAGCGCCTAGAGGATACGGAAGGTCATCATTTAGATTTTACGAGTGTTTTAAATTAGGCACCATTCCAATTTATATTTGGAATGATATTAATTGGTCTCCATTTCAAAATGTGATTGATTATAATAAATTATGTGTTGTTATTCATGTATCCGAATTGGATAAATTAGAAAACAAGTTATTAGCTATTACAGAAGAACAATATATAAACATGTTTAACTATTATAACGAAATCAAACATTTATTTGAATTAGAAGGAATGTCAAATCAAATTATAAAAGAAATAAATAACTAAAATAAATAATTAAAATAAATTATAAAATATTAAACACATTCACATTAATATTTTATTATATGCTCGACCAAGAATACATAATGCTTATTATGAATTGCCAGAAATACCAAAAGAAGGCTAAATTCCAAAAGACAACTTGGCTCCCCCATATCCCTTCCTATTTACGTTACTACCACGTAATCGGCAACCCTGAACTCGAATCCAAATACCAATTCGACGACGCCCATAATATACTGTGGGTCAAAGTGGGCGACGATTATAATTCCCTACCTAAAAAGGTAATTGCCTCTTACGAAGCGGTTTATGAAACATTCAATTTTAGATATTTATTTAAAACAGACGACGACCAAATACTAGTCAATCCAAAGTTCTTTGACATGGTAGTAGGACTCATCGCCAATAAAACCCCCAAAATCCATTATGGCGGTTACATTGTGGATGTCCCTAGACCCTATTTATCGGAATATCATAGAATACATCCTGAGTTACCCAAACAATTACCGTTGTATGTAACGAAATATTGTAGTGGGCGTTTTTACTTTCTCTCTAAATCAGCAATTACCAATTTGCTTTCCAAGAGAGCAAATATCGAAAAGGAGTATTTAGAGGACTACGCGATTGGCTTCAATTTAGATAACATATATAAAAACAATATGCTTCCATTAGCCACCAACAAATTTTTCACCGATATTGAACTAAGCGATTACCCCCTGTTAGTAGAGCAAGGTAAAATATAAAAAACGCTCTACATTACACTTTCTACAAGTGCATCTTCGCCAATTCGTTTTTAATCATTTGTTCCATTTGCCACTGAACAAAGGCCTCTTTATTTAAATCCAACATTGCTCTACTATAATTCGTGGGTCTTTTTTCGATATCACTATAATCTTCCCTTTGGGTAACACTTAAAGGAATGATTAAATACCATTTGTCTACTTTTTGCAGATGAAACCAATACTTATCAATGGCATAAGAAAAACGATTGTTAGGTTCATTCATAAGCTTTGTAATGCCTTCTCTATAGTTTTGAATAAGTTTATCGAAATAGTGGTTTTGCACCATGTATCCAGTTGTCGTTTGACATTTATATACTTGAACACACGAGTCATCAATAGCTGTATAAGGTGGCACATTGTTTCCTGAAATTAAAGCGACGTCGAAATCTTTATGGCGTTCTAAAAACATGTTGAATTGTTGCACAAAGAGAGAAGGATCTGTAAACAATACATCGTCTTCTACAATTAATATATGCGACCAGTTGTTTTCTTTAGCAATTTCTAATAATTTAAGGTGGCTCATGCTACATCCCAGTGCACCATTAGGTAATTTAATGGCCTTAAATCTCTCGACTGGAATACCCACAGTCTTCATTTGTTTTTCTATATGAAATTTTCGGTCGGTCCGTGCGTCTAAATTAATATAATATGCATGTTTAATATCTGCAATAGAATTCATAGTTATTATATATATTATAGATAACTTTAAATAGAATTTTTCGTTATTCGTTATTCGAAAAAATAAACTATAAAAAAATAAACTATAAAAAAATAAACTATAAAAATAAACTATAAAAATATAATAAAGATGCTTTGTGAAACCATATGCGAAAATTACTTTTGGGAAAACGACCCTCCGTCAACTTGGGTATCTATGCTAATCCCTTGTTATAATACAAAAGAAGAATATCTCGTTTCCTGTATACATTCTATTAAGGAACAAATCGGCGATTTTGGCATCGAATTAGTTTGGATAAACGATTGTTCCACCGAAGAAAACAGTCAAATCCAAATTAAATTATTAGACACCATACTAAAACCATTAAACAACTTTAAACTTGTATATCAAAAAACAAAAATAAACAGGGGCATCAGTTTCTGTTTACATCAGGGACTCCATTTATGTTCCAATGAAATTGTATTCCGAATGGATTCCGATGATATTATGATGAAACATAGAATACAGAAACAATTACAATTCATTCAGTCGACCCCTTCGTGTGTATTATGTGGAACAAACATAATCGTATTCCAAGAGATACATAATAATAGAAAAACGGTCGAGATAACTAGACACAAAAATATACTTACCTGGGCAGATTATAAAAAAAACCCTAGTGACTGGTTTCTAAACCATCCGACGTTGTGTTTCAAAAAAACGGCTATATTAAGAGTCGGTAATTATAGAAAAAATTTCAGGGTTCCTTTCGAAGATTTGGAGCTGGAGTTGCGTGTTCTTAAGAAATACGGCGTCGTATACAATATAGAAGAACCATTGGTTTTGTATCGAGACCATCATGGTCAAATCACCAAAACGAAATCGAACATTATTGAAACATTGAAAAACACGTTAATAAAAAATGTGGTTTCTTCGCCATGAATTCGATTTTAGAAACAACGCTATATATTTTTTCTCTCGTATAGAATATTATGAGTGTAGACAAGGTTTTTATAGCCAACAAAATAAAAAATATAACAATGCTCGACGTAGAAAAAGAGATGAATCAACTTATCGAAATTGGTAAGGATGCAGCTACCATTTCCCCTAGGTCTAGAATCGGTAATAATGTAGTGGATTATTACACTTTTGTTCAACGACTCGAAACAAAAGGAAAATACGATGTTAACTTCTATGAATTTGTGCAAAATATAGAAGAATTTAAAAAAAAGAAATTTATTCAAACCATGTTAAAATATTACAAAGAAGTCAAGAATAAAAACAATACCAAAAATGATTACATTGTTTTAAAAGAAGTCTATAATATATGCATTAGTGCAATAAACATCATGCGACCGTTAAATTGTATGGAAATATACACCAAGTATCATGCAAAAAGGGTGTTGAATTTTTGCGCAGGTTGGGGCGGTTCAGCGGTTGCAGCGGCGGCCTTACAATTGGACGCCTATTATGGTGTAGACGTGAACACTGATTTATCCGAACCTTACCAACATATGGTAACCTATTTGAAGACTAAAAGTGGGACGTTTTTTAATGTGAAGTTTTGTGATGCACTGGAAGTTGAATATGACGATTACGTTTACGACACGGTATTTTCGTCACCACCGTATTATTTTATTGAAAAGTATGCCAACAATGCGAAATATGGGTCGAAGAAGGAAATGGATGCGAAATTCTATAAGCCGTTATTTACCAAGACATATAATGGTCTACAAGAAGGAGGTCATTATATTATTAATATATGTAAAGAAGTGTATGAAAATGTATTGAGAGAATTATTTGGTGAAGCACATGAAATATTTCCGTTGAAAAAGTCGAAACGCCAAAATAATTATACCGAAATGGTTTATGTTTGGAAAAAATCCACCTTTAAAAAAGGTGGAGCCAAATCCACTTTTCTAAAAGTGGAGCAAAACACACCTTTAGAAAAGTGAAGCAAAAGGGTAGCCAAAAATTGTAACCATCTTTAGAAAAAAGAGGTTTTGGCTCTTACTTCGTTACAACCTTCAGCGAAGCACCCTTGGTTCCCAAAGGTGGATATGATTTTGGCTCCACCTTTCCCAAAGGTGGATGGATTAGTATGCGCCTCCCAATCCAATTCTAGCGCTGGTCTGTGCTTTAATAGGTGCGCCAACATAGGCTGCATAATGCGGCGAATATTTATTGGGTGGAGGTGGCGGATGGTTTGATATTTTTGATAACTGACCGTTTTGACTATTTGGCGGGTATACTTGATTATTGTAGGGTGTTTTTATGACTGGATTAGTGTAGTGCGATTTTATTGCTTGATTATAGTAATTGTGCTGTATAGCAGCGTTTCTAGTTGCATTTGTGGTTGCATTTCTAGTTGCATTTGTAGTTGCATTTCTAGTTGCATTTGTAACAGGACCGTTGAAACTATTGTACGGTTCTTGTTGTGTTTCTAGATTTTTTTCATTTTCTATTTCTTGTAATAAAGTTTGTGGCACTTGTTTCCCCATAGACACTAAATATTTTGCAATATTTTCTTTTTTCTCTAGTGTAGTTGGATAATAGGGTATATTACTCCAATCGTTCGTAGAAATAACCGTCTTTTTTGTCTCTCTGATTTTATCCGGATGAATAATTTTTCGTCTAGGTTCTCTCAAATCGTAATTATAATATTCCTCTGAACCAAAAGGAATATGTGTTAAAAATGTCGAAACATTGATTATTTTTATTTTTGGATTGTGAAATACGAAAATATTATCATTAGGATTTTCAGATTTTTCATCTATAGTGTATTTCAATTTACTAATGGTGGACAATCCATCGATTCCATTGTCATATTCGCCTCTCCAGGGGTCTTTCTTACTAATAATTCTTGATATACCATCGAAAAACTGGAGAATTTCTGGACTACCAATATTATAAAACACACTCCTATCTATTTTAAGTCCCACTGCTTCACAACGTTTTTGTATGACAGTATCTTCCATACCCCACCCCCAAAAACAAGGAAAACCATTTGTTTTCTCAAAATCAGCACCTTTCATTACCACAATACCGCCTAATGCGTACTTGAAACCGTAATAATGTTTCACGACCCCATGTGTTGTTTCGTAATCAAAAATTTTATGAAATGGAATCGTATCTACATCGTTAAATATGAAAGTAATATCCTTATAATGTTCAGGATATTTATTTTTTGCGGCAAGAAAGCCAATATTTTTAATAGCACCTCGATTAAAGGTTCGTGCGTCGCATTGATGAGAGAAATAAATTTCGTAATCTGGTTTATCTTCCAAAATAAAACTCATATATTTGCTAAAAAAGAACTTATGTTGAACACGGTTTCTATATGGAACAATAAAAATACGTTTGGGAATATTTAAAATATTTTTTTCGCCCTTTAATTCATTCGACATTTATAGTTTTATAAAAGCTTTTATTTTTTCATTTAGAGCGAGCAAAAATTAAAAAACAAAAAAATTAAAAAACAAAAAACTAATAAAAACTAATAAAAACAAAATAATAAATAGTATAAAGATAACAATTGTATATAAATATAATACAAATGTTATCATATGTGTTGTTATTTTCGTTATTAAATATCATTTTAGCTTTCGACCCTCCATGTTCTTCTTGTAAACACTTTATTATCAATAAAAGAGGTACATTAGACCTGGGATTATGTAAATTGTTTACGGTAAAGGTGTCTCCTAAAGAAGATTCCATCACTCTTCCAAATTTTGCATTACGTTGTCGCAATGATGAAAATTTATGTGGTAAAACAGGGTTTCGTTATGAAGCTATACATGAGAATAATAATCCAACGACTGGTTCTTCTATGAATGAACCAGATGTCGCCTTACTCAATGAATTAGATGATTTACAAAATAGATGTTGCGGAGAAGTCAATGAAAGTGATGAGCTTGAACAACTAGAAAAGGAGTTTTTTGAAGTATTTCAGAAAATTAAAAAACACAATCGAAAAAGAATATACAAAACCAGTCAAGAATTATATAAATTATTCAAAAAGAAATAGATGACAATACGAAAATTACTCTATTATATAATATATTATACGTAGACAAAATCATATTACAAATTATATTTTTTTAATATAGCCGCCGGAATAATACAATCATCCTTCGAAATTTTTTCCAATTTTTTATAACATTTATTAATGGTGACCTCACTCGTTTCGCTAACATTTTTAACATCTCGTTTACTAATATTTAATTTACAAATTTGCGCAACAAAATATACGACTCCTGCAGCAATAGAAGGAGGAGTGTTTTCAGGCATTACATCCATTTTCTCTATTTTCATTGAAATGAATTGACAAAGCCTTGTTAACTCATTATTTATATTTAATTTACTGCAATATCTTTCAATAAACGCTTCAGGTTTTGTTCTACCAAAATTTGTCTTCTCTTTATTATCCATATCTTTCTCTAAATTATTAATAATTGCTAATGCATTTTTACAACCTTTCGTAGCACTGGTGACGTCTAGTTTAAATATAGAAGCAATTTCTTTGGCAGTCCGTGGATAATTATTCACTCTACAAGAAATATAAATAGAAGCAGCTAGAATTCCATCTCTATTATCACCTCGAAAAGTTAATTCAGATTCCGATATTTTCTTATGATAAATAATTGCATCGTCTATAATCATTTTTGGTATGCCAGCATTTTGCGCCATAGTGGTTATAATTTGAAATTCATCGTATTGTGATTTTTCTTTATAAGGCATCGATTGCCACTCGGTATAACGTCGTATTTTTCGCATTTCATAAGACATAGGACCACAACATAAAACTTTACAACCATACGAAGATTCTTGTAATAAAGGATTAATAGGCATACCACACCTTGTAGGGTCTGAATTTTGGTTGTCATCTGCTCCGTAGTATCTCCATTCTGCACTGTGGTCAACTAAATCTTTATAAATGATACCACATTTATTATTCGTACAAGCCAAAAACCCTTCTTCCGAAAATGCTAAAATACTTTCACACCGTTCACACGTTTCTCTATTACCTGAACCATAAATACATTCCAAAGGTATAGACTTTTTATCAGGGTTTTCTATTTCAGAATCAAATATATTCCATAATTCAGTTTTATTTACATTGTTATTTTTATGTTTTTGACTTTTATCTTTACACATCATTGTTATATCTTCTATTAGATAAAATATTTTTAATTCAATTTTATTATAAAAATTATACAAATACAAATTTATACAATAAAATTTTATTTTTTTTAAGATAGTATAGTATATATGGGAAATACATATTCATCAAATTCATCAACAAATAGTAGTGCAGAGAAAGAATTTAACAACTTTTATGATATAATAGACTATATAGCAACCTATTACATATTAACTATGGATTTTAAGAGTTTAAGCAAACTTTCTGAAAAAGCTTATTGTGACAAATTAGTGGTTTTGACCTCTGACATTATTGAAAGATATTTTAACGATATGGAAATCACTTATTTGGCTCAAAGAATTAAAGATGGGGTAGAAGTAAATAACCTGAATAAAGAGAAACTAATTTTTATTAGTAAAGACCACCTTGAAACACTAGATGTAGCCAATGATGAACAAAAAAGTATTAGAAAAAAACGTGTATGTATTGGAATCGCAAAATTTGATGTTAAAATTGCCCATGTATTTGCCGCAATTGTCATGACAATCAATCCTGTTTACACATATAAAGATGCGACAGGCACAACGGTAAAAACTGGATTATTAGAAAAAGATAAAATTCCTAAAAATGTGAATCGAAAATTGTATAAATTAAATATTTGTGATAACCGGATTCGAGCACTTAAAAGAGGTGAAACTATGGATGAGTCGACTGGAAATGTAACCATACAACCTAAAGTGTGTGATATGAACATAGGTATCAATGGATTAGATAAAACACTTGCAGACGAACCAGGAATAAATGAACTGATGAAACTTTATTTAGACGATAATTATGATTTTTCTAATGGAAGTTTCACAGGTATGTCTGACTCTACTAAAAAACAGTTCAGGAAAGATTTACAACTCTTTTATACAGTATTTACAGGAAATGAAACAATGCCTCCTGAAATCACCAAATTTAGTGATATTAAATTAAAAGATTATAATAAAAAACCTGGTTGTCAAGGAGAGAACCCAATTCTAAAAAATAAGTATACTATTGATAAAAAAGATAAGTTATTTACAGAATATGCTGAAAATACTAAGAAAATGATTCAAAATGCAGCGGATAATCAATCTAAGTTGTTATCTGTAATAAATGATATATTCACGTATGTTATAGACCCATATTCAAATAAAAGAGTAATTAGAGTGAACCCAAAATTAACAGACGAATCTTTGCAAAAGGCGGTCGAAAAAAGTAGACGTTTAATCGTAGATTTATATGTAAAATGCGAAACCGATTATGTGAATAGTATTAAATTATATGAAGCAATTGTAGAGGCTAAAATTTTGGAAACAACTCAAAAACAAATAGACACACTGAAAACCCAAGCTTCGAAAATAATAAAGGAAACCAAAAGTGCTGTAGTAAGCCCTGTAAAGGAAGAACCTTTTGTAAAACCTCCACCACAAGTTCAACCAGTTGTAGTTGCAGGAGTCGTACCATTAACCGAGATTATCAGTGAGTCCGCATTACCAACAAATACTGAACCAACGAATACTGAACCAACGAACAGTGAACCAACGAACAGTGAACCAACGAACAGTGAACCAACGAATACTGAACCAACGAACAGTGAACCAACGAACAGTGAACCAACAAATACTGAACCAACAAATACTGAACCAACGAACAGTGAACCAACGAATGCCGTATAAATTTATTTTTATTATAACTGATATGATGAATTATAATAAAAATGAAATAAATAAAC
>JACCDO011737461.1_pt1 | contig 10554 bp, 6 predicted proteins | sample 7446101 | NCBI WGS metagenome assembly JACCDO01 (sample SAMN15323440, study PRJNA562643) | freshwater metagenome | isolation source: river surface water | place: USA:Blue River Watershed | collected 2017-08-16
CAGTGCCAGCAAAGATAATAAGACTGGTAGATACAGACGTGGTTTTAACACTACAAATAAAAGCAAGCTCACAGCCTGTAGTATTTTAAAAAATCTTGTTGAAACCGGAAAATTGAGAATAAGCAGTAAGTCTTTGATCAGTGAACTTAAGACGTTTATAGCGCACGGTGGCAGTTTTGCTGCCAAGCAGGGCGAAACCGATGATTTGGTTATGGCGTTGCTATTGGTGGTGCGTATGATGGAGCATCTCAGAGAATATGACTCGACTTTAGACCTTAAAATGCGTGACGAAAATGCGGAAATCGTAATGCCAATGCCATTTGTAATGCTTTAACTAAATACATAATAGACCATTTTAAGATATGATAGAAATTAATACCATAGCAGCCAATATTTTTGACAAACTACGCAGTAGATTTGATAGGGTATCTTTGGGAGCCGAAGACTTATCTAAGACCGTAAATCCCGAGGAAGCAAGATTCTTCAACTTTGACTTTGCAAATGATGATGGCAAGAAAGTTTGCAATGTAACTATTAATATCACCGAGGACAAAAGTATCCTTGTTTACTTTAACAAGGATATACGAAAGAAGATGTTACCGGATACCAAGTCTAAGTGGTATTCTTTTTTGCGTAATATAAGAAAATTTGCAAAACGTCATTTATGTAGTTTTGATATCAAGGATATAGATAAGTCTGGTTTAGAGATGAAAGACTTAAAGCATTTGACCAAAGATGATTCAGTTTTAGATAAAAACGAGTTATCGGAATCCAGAATGTATGGAACGTCAAGAAGTAGTTACGAAAATATTGGTCCTACTAAAATTATTGTAAGACACAGTAAGCAAGTTGATGAAAATATCGTTGGTTCTAGAACAAGGAATGTTTCATCTATTTTTATAGAGAATCATTTAGGTGAGAGATTTAGGCTGCCAGAAAATACTTCAGTCAGTGAGGCACGTGCTTATGCTAGACACGTTAAAAACGGTGGTAGAATTGATGATGATTTTGGCAATCATATCACAGAGATAATCAATGAGATGCATAGTTTGAAAGTTTTTGTAAGAAATATGAGAGGAAAAACTTTCGAAGATGCTGACACTAATACTATGATTGAATCTGCGGTCAATTATTATGGAACTCTTCACAAGAATTTACATTCATTAAAGGGTCAACGTGGTTACACTCGCTATGTTGAAAACTGGCAACCAGAAGAAAAAATACTAACTGATGAAGTTAATTTAGAGGAATTACGTAGTCGTTTTGAGCGCAGGATATTTGATGATAGATTAACTTCTGCCTTGCCTATAGTAGCAAAAGCTCATAAAAAGTTAAAATCACATCAAGAATTAGAATTTGAATCTTGGGTATCTGAAGTCGCAGGTGAATTTGATGAGTCTGTGGATGTCATTGAAGATGTAGATATTGAAATTGATGATAATAAAAAAGTATTTGATATCGATGATGATTCTAACTATGATAGATTAAAAAATATTTATAAAGATGAGGCTAAACTCAATAAAGGTAATATTAGAGATAGACTCAAGAAAGCAATGGAAGAGACTACGATTATGGAATCGACCAATATAGAAAATATTAAAAAACAAATCCTTCATTTAGAAGATGTATTGGATGATATTACCAGATCAAGAAATGAATTGGGTAAAATTACCTCTGAGATCAAATATGATAGAACAGCCGAAGACATAATGTCACGGGTAGCGAAATTTGTCGAGCCATTTAGAAAATACATTGATGATTTAGATTACGATGATGCATTTAATAATGTTTCTGACGCAAAAGAAAATTTACAATCGAATATTTTTGGTTTAGATCAGTTATTAAAATATGCTGAATATAGAGTTATTTCTGATATAGATAATTTGCAATCTGAAATTGATTATCCGGATGAACTTTTATCAGAATCTACCAGACAAAAGAAGATTGATGAAATTTACAAACCGACAGTTCAGAGTTATTTAGATAAGACTGTTGATCCTGTTTACGGTATGCCAAAACATGGTATGTCGCATAGAATGTCTGGAATTAAACGTGCTAGTGATAGAATTACTGGCAAAAAAGCAATGAACCCACCTCGTCAGCGTCAATGGAATGATGATGATTTTTATGCATATGATCCCAAGACAATGCGAGTTAAATCCAGTTGGACGCACAAAGATGTAGGACGCAGACACAGCGAGTATGTAGCACAGCAGAATGGATGGAAAGTTGTCAATGGTATGAAGGCTAAACACATGGGATTGTATGAAAGTGATGCGATAGATTCACCAGGTGAAGTAGTTGCTATGATTGATGGCGTTCGTTCTACTAGAGATTACAACGATGCTTATCATGCATTTAACTCAATAAAAAAATTAGTAAGTTATGGCAAGGCTAAAGTAGCAGAGTTATATATTGATGGTAACAAAGTTAAACACGTTGAATTAAATAAACGCTATGATGATTTTGAACCCAAGCGTTTAGAGGAAGGAATGAAATCTGTATTAAACCCACAATTTCGTGATACTAGCATGACCGAAGGATCTTATCAGGGACAATATAAAACAAAGGAAGAAGCAATTGCTTATGCAAAAGAGCGGGTTGCGACATTCAGGGATCCAGATGATGGTATCGAAATATGGGCATTACCTAGTGGTTGGTTTGATGTAGTTCATACAATGAATTCTAATGGAAGAAATCACGTTATCAAGAATGGTGGTAAACATTTAGGAACCATTAAACAAAAATCAGGAAATGTAGCAGAAGATGGTAATCCCAATGCAATAAATTCATCAAGAAAACAGATGATTCCTAGTAGTAAGAAAATTGTTAAAAAAGATGGTATTGAATTAGATGTTTCTATTGATGGTGCATCGGTTGACATTCGTGCAATGAGTCAAGGTAAACAACTTGGTTATGTGATTTTTAATCGTGATGGAAATACAATAGTAGCAGATGACTTGGCAATTGATGAAAAATATAAGGGTCAAGGGATTGCTAAAGTGATGTATGATTATGTAAAAGAATTGGGATTTACTGTTAAAAGAAGCAGTGACCAAACTTCTGCCGGCAGGTCATTTTGGGACAAGAATAAAGGTCAAGATGGACAGTTATGGGAACAAGGCAGTTTAAATGACCAAAATAAAAAATTTGTAGTAACTTATCATAATGATTTATCTGATGATACCAGAACTGTATTAGTAACTGCCGCAGATGAATATGATGCCAAAGACACGATTGGGTATAGTTTGGGCAGAGGTTCTTACATAACTGATGTTCGAATGGCTAAAGCAAACGATCTAACTACTACTGATGATGTGTATTCATCGGGACGCAACACTACGACTGGACAGAGTAGTTCTGGTATCTATCCTAGAAATCAAGATATGTCGGAAGGCACTGGTGTTACCGATTACAATCCCAAAAGTCAGGGCGGCACACGTAAAGAACTTTTAGCAAAATATCATAAGTCCAAGGATCCTAAAGATGCCGAGGCTGCTCGCAAAGCAGGCGCTACGCAAAAAGAATTACAAGGTATTCATGAAAATTTAGACATTCCTGGCTCAGATAAAATGAGTAATTCTGAACGCGATGCTGCAATCAAGAAAAAATATCCCGGAGCCAAACAAGTTGGTAAAACACCCGGTGGATATTCATCACAAGGCGGGTCCAAAGCCGACTTAGTAAGTAATTTCCGTGGAGTTAAAAAAATAAAAGAAGAAAGCGATAATACCCCAACTATTGGAATCAATGTAAGAAGTGATGGTGATATTGATTATGCTAGTTTAATAGTTGATGGAAAAAAGAAATATGAGTCCAGAAAAACTGATAGTCTTAGACCTTATGTCGGCAAAACTGTTGGTATTGTTAGAACCGGTAGTGGACAAGCAGTTGCCATTGGGCAAGTAACCATTGGTGAACCTATAGTAGCAGATGCAGAAAAATTTAACAGTCTTAGAAAACAGCATTTAGTCCCTAAAGGCAGTAAATTTGATATTGATGACGGTGGCACAAAATACCTGTATCCCATGATTAATCCAGTGCGTTGGGACAATGAACGTTTATTAAAGCATAGAGGAATTGTTTCTAGAAAAATCCAAGAGCAAGGTCTGGAAGAAAATTCTAAAAATATACTTCCAACAGGAACATTGGTAACAGTTCCACATAACGGCAAAAAAGTGACTGGTAAAATTGTTAGATATGATGATGGTAAGGGTATATATTCACCTGCTTATGTAGTTGACATTGGTGAATATGAATCTATATTTGTGCTCGCCAGTAAACTTCATCAAAATCAAAGAGTAGAATTAGATGAAATTTCTTCTAAGATGGTTGGTGATTACTATGGTGCAGCCACAAAGAAACATATCAATAAGGTTGGCATCAAGCCAAATATGTATGACCGTATTGAAAAAGATATGGGTAAACAGCGTAAGGCTGGCATTGATCGTGCATTAGACCGTATCATCGGTGCCAGCAAAACCAACGAAGAGGAAAACTTTGCTGGTGGTAGAAAATTTGTCGAACCTAATTTTGATTTTGAATGGGAAGAAGCAGAACGCTATCCAGAGTTTGTAAAGTTAGGTAAAGATGCTTGGATTGAACTTGCCAAGAAAGGCCGGGCAGTTACCATTAACAGTGCTCGAGGTATTAACAACACAGATGCTGCTGATCCGGATAATTTTAAATCATTGGTTCCAGAAAAACAAAAACGTGCCCTAGCACAACTTGAAACGGGCACAGTTGAAATGCCTATCATTGCTGTTTACAGTGACGGTCGCAAAGAACTCGTTGGTGGTAATACAAGACTTACTGCTATGATGGCAAGAGACGGTCAAGCAACTGTTTGGGCATTTAGAGTCCCCGGTCAACAAGGTGTGGCGGAAGGCTCGGAGCAAAATTTATCTGTTCAGCAATTAGCAACCATAAGTGACGAAGCATTAGATAAAGCATATGGTTATGGACGCAGTAATCCTGGTAACACATTTGGCTGGCAAGCAAACTTAATGTCGGCGGCTTATGCTAAGAAAATGATAGACGCCGGTGTTACAGATATTGAAAAGATTAGTGACGCTATACATAAGGGCTGGAATGTAACAGCACAAAAGTTTGTTCAAAACCCAGACCAATTTGATGACACTGAAAAATTACGACAAGCCGGCAAACTAGAAGCAAAATTAGCACAACGAGCCAAATTAATGAAAATAAATTATGGTCAACTTGACAATGAAGAACAAGAAAAAGACCGTGTAGTTGCCCGTGCTTTATTACAAGCAATTAAAGGTCAGCAAGGAGTGGCGGAAGGCAACAAGGGTATCAGCAAAAAACAAGAAACAAAGTTCCACGCTAAATTGGACAAATTAGTTCATGATACGTTTGGTCGTCGCAAAGACGAGATGGAAGAAAGTCTGAAAACAGAAAATCCATGTTGGACAGGGTATAAGCCAGTAGGAACTAAAAAGAAAAATGGTAAGACAGTTCCTAATTGTGTTCCAAAAGATAAAGTAGATGAAAGTCCAGCCGCAAAAATGAGAATGGATGATGCTATTAAAGTATTGAATCGTTACGGAGCATCCGGATTTAAGACTAGATCTAATGATTTAGATTTTTATAAAATTGGAAACCCATTTCATTTAGATCTTACTTGGGATAAACGCGGACACAGATATGTAGATGTTGCACATTTAAATGCTATAGTAAGAAAATTGCGAGATATTAATCTAAAAGTTAATGATTTGGTAGAATCCGTGGACAGTAGTTATAAGGGAATAGGTAGAGTTATCAATATAGATGGCGATGCTGTTACCATTTCAACAGAACACGGAGTATATCCAGTATTGACAAATAGATTAAAATTATTAAGTATTGACAGTATTCAGGAAACAAAACAATCTACTAAACCAACAAGAAGTAATCTTTTAATTAATAAATTATTAGAACAATATGATGAAGTAGATTTAGACACTGCTGATAATGCGGTGGATAATGATCAAGGTGAAGGTGGAGATTGGGGTAAACTATTTACTAAACACGGGATAAATTTCTCTTATAGAGATAATACCTATATTTTAGATAATGCACAAGAAGTAAAAAGAGCGAAAGATTGGATAGCAAAAACCGATAGCAAGGCACAATTTCCAGAATTTCGGATTAAAAGATCAGATACTGACCATGCCTCGACTGCATTTGGAGGTGGGCAGGAAAAATCTACAGTAAAGGAAGATATTAATTTTCTAAAACGGTTATCTGGATTGTAAAATATTTAAGATTTATCTTGACTAAGCCTGTGTAGTTGCTATAATAGCACTTATGCAGGCTTTTTTATCATTATAACCAGTCAAGCATAAATAACTATGTTACACCCTGCAAGAGGCTTGGTGTATCAGGGAGAACTAAGACCATCTTTAATTAAGGAGAATATTATGGCCACTTCATTAGCAGAAATCCGTGCAAAACTACAAGCACAAAGCAAAACCAATCAACGCGACGCAACAACCAACCAAGATACCAGTATCTATCCTCACTGGAATATTCCAGAAAACTCTTCAGTAAGAATTCGTTTTTTACCAGATGGTAATGATAAAAACAGTTTCTTCTGGGTAGAGCGTTTGACTATTAAACTCCCGTTTGCTGGAGTTAAAGGACAACCAGACAGTAAACCAGTTATTGTTCAAGTTCCCTGTGTAGAAATGTGGGGCGATGCTTGCCCAATTTTAACAGAAGTTCGTAACTGGTATAAGGACGAAAGTCTAAAAGAAACTGCTAACAAGTATTGGAAAAAACGCAGTTATCTGTTCCAAGGATTTGTTCGCGACAATCCACTTGGAGATGACAAAGCACCAGAAAACCCAATCCGTAGATTTGTTATTAATCCACAAATCTTTAAACTGATTAAAGATAGTTTAATGGATCCTGATTTGGATAATATTCCCACTGATTTTGATGGTGGACTTGATTTTAACATCAAGAAAACTCCTAACGGACAATGGTCGGACTATGGCACAAGTAGCTGGAGTCGAAAGGAATCTTCCTTATCTGAGTTTGAACGCAATGCAATCGAACAATATGGTTTGTTTAATCTATCTGATTTCCTACCAAAGCGTCCTAACGCAGAAGAATTAGATATTATCAAAGAAATGTTCGAAGCCAGTGTAGATGGTGAAGCATACGATTTAGAGCGTTGGGGTAAGTTTTATAAACCCTATGGTTTATCAGCAAAAGAAGATGAATTCGAAACTTCTTCAACTACTCAATCGGTTACCGCAAGTGCCACTACCCCTGCTCCTACACCTCTGAGTGTAGTTAAAAAAGATCCTCCTTTTGAAGCAGATGACAACACAGAGGTAGTATCTGTGAAACCATCAAGTCAAAAAGCCGAAGATATTTTGGCAATGATCCGTAGTCGTCAAAAGCAATAATGCTTTCTAGACTTGATCCAGTAATCTTTCCAGATCGCTGTGAGGTATTAGAAATAGTGCCTCACAAGCGATATGTTTACCCTATGTTCAAAAATGGTAGCACAAGTTTAGGACGTATGGGATATAGAACGCTGGAATTATCTGAATTAGCAGAACTGGATAAAGTTGAAATTTTTGTAAGAGAACCCTGGCAAAGATATTTGTCTGGGGTTCAATCATTCCTAGATTGGAATCCCAATTTAGATAAAAAAACTGCATTATGGTTTATTAACGAATATCCATTTTTAAATAGACACTTTTGCCCACAATTTTATTGGGTAATAAACCTAGCAAGATTTACGAGAGCAGATACTAAAATTCAAATTAATGATATCAGTAAGTTACACGAAGTAACTTTATACACTGATAACCCAACACCCAATAAACCAGATATAGTTGATTTTGATTCGCCTTTGGCTAGATCCTATTTGCAACTTGACACGGTGTTGACTAAAAAATTACTAAATAGATCAGTTACTGCCAGCACAATTATGGCAGGTATTAGATTCGAATACCCCAGCGAATATGGGGAATTAATTCAACGTTCAAAAGATTTATGCGCTGCCCTAGATATCATCACTTCGTAAGATTCAATCCTCAAGGAACTGTTAGTCGTTGCGGTCATATGATTGGCGCACCGGAGTTTCAAAGTCTCGAAGAAATGAACAACAGCACTTGGTTATACAACATAATACACAGTGATGAATGGCCTAGAGAATGTAGTCGTTGCCGTGAATCCGAGGAACTTGGTCATACTAGTATTAGACAGCATAGCATTGAACTACATCAACAACAAACCGTTGAAGATTACTTGTTAGTTGGTGGCATATTAGACAACGTCTGCAACAGTGGATGCTTAACCTGCAGTCCCGAATGTAGCACTAAGATCGGTAGTTTAATCAGCAATGACTATCCCAGATTCGACAACTATGCTAAGTTTCGGCAACTGCCACTGTCGCGTATAGTGCAGTTGGACATCAATGGTGGAGAACCCAGCGCCAGTAAAAACTACAGTGACTTATTAGATAACCTGCCGGAAAACTTAACCAGCATTAGACTTAACACTAATTGCAGTCGTGTATTGTTTAAACTACGGGACATTCAAGATTCCGGTATCGCTGTAACTGTAACAGTTAGTTTAGATGGCATAGGCGATGTTCACGATTTAGTTCGCTGGCCTATACGCTGGGAAAATTTTTATAGAAATTTAATGATCTATCGTGAGATGGGACTCAGCAACTTTAATACCTGGACTACTGTTAGCGCATTAAACATCGGTGACTTAGATAACATTATTGAATTTACCCAACAGCATCACATAGATCACAGTTATGCTTTCCTGCATCAGCCCGAGGTCTTGAATGTTAGATACAAAAATCATTTAACATTGCCTCATCAAGGTAAGTTTGGAATAGTTGCTACAGGTGAGAACAATCAAGCAGAGTTAGATAAGTTTTTACAGAGAGAATTAAGTCTAAGGAGTATTAAATGAAACCCTACTATGTGGAATATCCTGTAGACAATCTCAGTGAAATATCATTAGCAATCGAGAATTTTATTGCAGCAGAAAACATTGACATCAGTAAATTGTCGGGCTGGTATTTTTTAGACGTTAAACGTCTATTAGCAACATCCGCGACATTAATGAATTTTTTCCGTAGACATCGTCTACTACCACGTGATGCTGCTATTACAGTGTCCTGGGATAGCACGTCATTGCCACCGCATATTGATGAACCTCCGGTAGTAGCCAAGATTAATTTTCCTGTGCGTAATACACGGGGCTGGGTAAATCGTTGGTATCCCGATGGTGATATCAACGGTGAGGTTATAGAGTATGCAGATATGACGAATCCCGTGGTTTTTAATTCACAGATACTACATAGTGTAGATAAAATCTCCGGAGAGTCACCACGCATAGTAGCAAGTTTTACATTTTACAATGAACCAGGAGATCTATTAAAATGAAAATAGCAATCACAGGACACAGTGCTGGTATTGGCCTAGCATTAGCAGAAGAATATACCCGGATGGGACACGAAGTCATAGGACTAAGTCGTAGAAACGGATACAATATCAGAAGTATTGGCAAAATAGCACATGCCATTGATCCAGCAGATGTGTTTATTAATAATGCTCAGGTTGGGTTCGCACAAACAGAGTTATTATTTGAGATGGTTAGACGTTGGGAGAATATTCCTGGCAAAGCTATTGTTAACTTATCCACTATGATGGCAGGAGAACCAAGAGCATCAATGCCTGGAATAGATATGGCAGAATATCGTATACAAAAAGTAGCACTGGAAGAGGCTATAACACAGTTACGCACTTATTGTTATCATCCGGTGATTGTATTAGTGCGACCCGGTGGAGTAGCAACACAGCCCGGTGATGAAGATCGTGGCCACGCTGATGTCAAAGTTTGGGCTAAACGTATGATAGAAGTATTAGATAACAGTTCTGGACTACAGGTCATGGATTTCAGCCTATGCAAGGCTTATTGATATGAATTATAAAAAATACGTAACTGACCCAACATTCTGCCCTGTTCCCTGGACAGGCTTTATGTACAACTTTGACGGGTCAGTTAAGAACTGTATTCGCAGTGCAGAAAAGTTAGGTAATATCGCTGATACTCCTATTAGAGAATTACTTAAACGCAACTCGCTGACAAGGCAATGTATGCGTGATGGCATACAGACTACTACCTGCGAACCCTGTTATACACTGGAAGCGGGTAAGAGAGATCTAAACATTATCAGTGACAGGAAGTTTTATGTTAAGGCATTAAAAGATGTTCCGCTAACGCTGTATACAGAAGCAAATGCATTTCAACTAAACACAGTGGATATACGCTGGAGTAATTTATGCAATTTTGCTTGTGTATATTGTGGTCCTGAATTCAGCAGTAAGATAGCGGCAGAATTAAAGATTAAAATAGAGACTCCACCTCAGGAAAGAGTTGCGGATATGAAGAATTTTGTATTTGAAAATGCCGCTAATCTCAAACACGTATATATGGCCGGTGGTGAACCTTTGTTGATGAAAGAAAACGAGGAGTTATTACTATATCTCAAGCAAGTAAATCCCAAGGTTC
>JACCDO010003899.1_pt1 | contig 10553 bp, 10 predicted proteins | sample 7446101 | NCBI WGS metagenome assembly JACCDO01 (sample SAMN15323440, study PRJNA562643) | freshwater metagenome | isolation source: river surface water | place: USA:Blue River Watershed | collected 2017-08-16
ACCGACGTTACCGCTACCGCCGGTGTCGATACGCGAAGTCACGTAGCTCATTTCAGAGGTGGGGTTGTTCAACACGCCAGCAGTCACCGTAGCAATCGTGGCGACCGACAGGTTGTTTGCAATGTTTGCTGCGGTGGCGGTACCAGAGGTGTAGCCAGTCGTGCCCAGGTCGATAGAGCCTGCGCCAGCGTCATTGATGGCCACAGCCACGACAACAGCGCCAGCGGGAAGAATCAGGTCGGGAGCGCCAGCGGTGGAAGAAATTTTGACGTTAGTGGAGCTAACGGTGGAGGCGTCGGCAATGTAGAACTCAGCGGCCATCAAGCCAGAGCCACAATATGCGGTGCGCGTTTGATCGCCGCCGCCCGAACGCCAAATGCTTTGGGTAGTAGAGACTGCCATTTCGAATTGTCCTTCGTACAAAGATCAGCGTGTCAATTGTGTACGCATCTGCCGGATCAGTTTGACACACCGGGAGTTCCGGTTTCTCGCAATATACAGCAAAAGAAAAGGGGGCACAAGGCCCCCCTTTCAAAGTAACCCGCAGGGGTGCGCAGTTTCCTGCGTAGCGGGTGTTGTCATCAAGCTCCAGGAGAGCCGAAGATACCCAGCGGGCCAGACACGCCGAACGAATAACGCTCGCGAGCCTTGTAGCGGACGTTGCCGGTGTCGAAGTCACCATCCATTTTCGTATCCAGGGGCATACGAACGAAGTGCTTCAAACCGTTGGGAACGTCGGTGGTCAGGAACCAAGCGTTGGTGTCGGTCAGGTAGTGGTTAACGGTGTAACCTTCCGGGATCGAACCATTGCTCTTGATCGCGTTGATGTCGTTGTCGTTGGTACCAACACGCAGCTCGGTTTCGAGCAGGCGGGTAGCGACGAACATCAGTGCCGGGGGCACGATCAATTTCTTGGGCTTGGCAGCGATCAGCAGGCCGCGTTCGTCCGTCCAACCAGCGATCTGAATCACGGCGTTTTCCAACGACGTTTCGTTCAGGTCAGCGCCGGTAGCGGGGCGGTTGCTGTTCACACCACCAGAAACCAAGGGGTGAGCCGTAGAGCACAGAACTTGGCCGTCACCGTAGGTGGGGCCGCCGGTGAAGGCGTTGTTCAGGACATAGGCTGCCTTGACTTGCTTGGTGTAAGCCATACCACGGGCCAGGGCCTTGGTGTAGCGGCTGGAGAGGCTGTCATACAGGTTATCTTCCACTGCTTCTTCGGTGATGGAGAAGCCCATCGCGATGGTTTCGTGGGTATAACGAGCAGTCCAAGCTTCTTGCGCATTGTCATAAGCAATGGCTTGGCCTTCGTTCTTCACCGGAGCGGCGGAGAAGCCAGACAGCTTGGTTTCCTCTTCAAAGCTACGCTCCGAGGTCTCGGTCTCGTAGATTTCCTTGTGCTCTTCGCCGTACTTAGCGTACTCAAGACCGAACAGTGCGTTCAGGCCAGGGAGCAGTTCTTTCAGCAGTTGTGCGCGTGAAATTGCCATGATTTACTCCTTAGACGCCGAGCGTACTGTTATATGTGTGGGTGTTGATCTTGACGATCACTTCTGCATAAGCAGTCGTGGAAGTCATGGTCTCGGGCACCACATCAACAATGCGAATCGGCAGAGTAGCCGTAACGTCAGTGCTGGTGGTAATTGCTTGCGCAGAGTCACCAGTATTGGCGTTGCCGGAGTTCAAAGCCACGGGAGCGTTTTGACCGACGCAGGTACGGGTCAGGGTAGACATGGTCGTGCCGGAAGACACGATAGCAACCTTGAACAGAGCGCGTGGATCATCAACAACATAAGCCACAACGTTGGTCACGCCGGATGCGGGAGCATACTGCGCTTGAACGGTTTGACCGCTGGAGTTGGTGTATTGCACGCCGACGCACACGCCCAAGGCTTGCGGTGCAGCAGTGCCGCTGGAAATCACAGCACAAGTGCCGGACGACAGCATTTCGACGAGATCGCCGGTGTACACGGCGCCAGAGGCGACCGGAACCAGGCGAGTAGACCCCGCGTACGGCGTACCACCAATGCTATTGATGGGTTGGAAGCCGTAGGGAGCGCTAACTGTGGGATAAGCCATGTTGAGACTCCAAAAATGTTAAGAACCTTTTCCGAAAGTGACCGTGGTGTTGCGTTCAGAGAACTTTTTCATCCTCGGATCATTTTCGCGCATGTAGCCGTTGTCAACCGACGTAATCTGGTCTTCAGCTTGGTTCTGATAGAACTTATTACGTTGCTCGACAAGCTCTTTAGGGGTCTTGCAAAGAATCAGGCCACCGACCTCAATTGCGTCTTTGTACCGAGAATTCGGGTCAATAAACATTTGAGCTTCGGGATGTTCTGATGCCTTCACAGGTACCCAACCCTCTCGGAACTTCATGGAAATATTACGAGCATCGGCTTGACCCATCATGCTGGTACGAATCCAACGGAAATCGTAGCCCTCTTCGGGTTCAATATCGGGAAGCAGTTGAGGTTGCTGCCACACCAGGGGTGCGCGCACTTCTTTTTCCCGTGACTCCATCTCGCGATTCAGTCTGCCTTCACTCATGATACTTTCCTTTCTTGTTCCGCGACCTTTTTGGCATAGAGTTCCAGAGGAATTCCAAGCCGCTTGGCCAGTTGCACTTGTCTCGGTTCCAGCACGATTTTCTTGGGTGCAGTGCTGCGAGTCGCTGGCGCAACTACATTTGCTTTGGGTTGGCGCTGAGAAGGTTGAGCATCAGCGGGCTCGTCGGAGGCAAATTTCTCCGGGAACACTTGGCGAATCCGTCCGTTGAGCCTTTTGTAGTACTCGTCAGATCGTGGATCAACACCATCCTCTATAACCAGCTTTTCATGCAACGCGAGAGCAAAGCCGGTCATTTCGCGGTCTTTCCCAAACCACTCATTCTTGGCTTGCCAAGCTTGAGCGCGTGGGTCAACTTGCGGTTCTCGCGCGATTTGTCGAGGTTGTACCTCAGTTTTTTCGTCTTGTAAAGGGGCCGGTTTGAAATTGTTTACCTTATCCGCCTTGATCTTGGCATTGGTAAGTTCTTCCTGGGCCGCTACAAGAGCGTCTGGGTCACCTGATTCGTAAGCCGTTTTGTACTTGCGCTTGGCCTCTTCGACCTCGTTCGCAACCACTTTTTTGGCTTGTTCCAGCAGTGCAGTCTGGCCTTGGGACAGCGAACCTTTCAGTTTTCTGTTCTCTTCGGCGACGGCTTCTGCCAGTCGGATAGCTTCTTCACGATCACGCAGAGCATTCTCAGCCTCACGTTTGGCGTCATGGTAGCCTCGACCCAAGTGGGCCAGACGCTCTTTCAGACGCTTGTCGGAGTACTTGTTTAGCTCTTCGTCCGTGACTTCGTCAGGAGCCGGGGCCGGAGCTAGCTTCGGATCAGGTTCAGCTGCGACGACTTCAATCTCTTCGTCTTCAACTTTCTTCTCTTCCTCAGCTTTGGCCTTGGCTTCCTTCTCTTCGATTTCGTCTGGGAACTCGAATTCAACTTTGTCTAGTTCAGCCATAGTCAGACTCCTTACACTTTAGTGATACCGCGAGGGTCTTGCACGACGCCCTGAACCGAATCATCGTAAATGATGCGGAACTCTTTGCCGTGAATCTTGATGCGGGTGCCGGTGTTGGGGCGAACCAACACGAAGTCGCCAACCTTGCACGAAGGTCCGTGGGGGAACTTCGACAAGTCTTTATAGGCGTCAGGGCCCATCTTCACGACGAATAGCACGGGAGAAAGGATTTCTTCATAATGAATAGTCTGACCCGCCTTCACCAGCCCGCTTTCGTACTCTTCATCGACGTCCGGAAGGACGCACAACAAGTGGAACGTAGCAGGATCAGGAATCTGGCGTGCTTTCTCTTCAGCCGTCGCGGGAAGTACAGTGGATGTGGCACCGTCTTGGCTTACGAGGATTTCACTCATCTAAATTTTGCTCCATACGTTGTTCGAGGTCTGAGATGTTCAAGTTGGCTCGGTCCAGACCCCGGATAAAACCGACCAACTCACGATAGGCTTCAATGTTTTGGACATTGCCGCCAACCATCTGTTGAACTGCTAGCTCACGCAGCTCGTTGTTGTGCTTCTTCAATAGCTGAAACTCGTTCATTCGTCACCCTTCTTCTTGGACTTAGCCGCAGGCTTAGCCTTGGCCGCCGTCTTCTGCATCTCCAAGCCATGCTTGTGCGCCTCGTGCGCGTGATGCAGTTTCTGTGCGTGAACCTGGCCACCATGTGCAAGCTTCTGCTGATGCTGTTGAGCCTGCATCGCTTGTTGCGCTTGGGCTGCTTGCTGCTGTCCAGCCATCTGAGCCTGTTGCTGCATCGCTGCTTGCTGAGCCTGCTGTTGCTTCATCATCATCTCTTGCTCATGCGCTTGCTTCTCGCGTTGCTGCTGAGCCATCAATGCTTCCATCTCAACCGCGTGACGTTGCTGGATCATCATCGGGTCTTCCATGCCCATCTTGGCATGTAGCTCTTCCGCCTTCAGGATCAGTTCACCTTGCTTGAGCACCTTGTCGTTCTCAACCTTCTGAGCCTTGGTGTCAGCGTCCTTCGCCTTAATCTCCAGCTCTTTCATCTGCATCTGGATGACCGGGTCCTGCATCTGCTGCTGAGCCATCTGCTGCATCGCCTTCTGCTTGTCCAGCGCCAACACTTGCTGCGCAGCCTGAGCAACCAAGCCTGCGAGCTTGACTTCCACTTGCGGCGGCAAGTCTGCGTCGGGTGCGGGCATCTCGATACCAAGCTGCTCTTCCACCTTCTTGCGATACTGGAACGCCAAGTGCTCGCTGATGTGCGCCATGATCGCCGCTTGCATCTGCTGAGCCATCGGGTTCTGCCCCATCTGCTGCATGATGAGCGGGTCTTGCATCAAGGCCGTGTGCACAGCGATGTGTGCGTCGTGATCCTGATAGATGAACGCCTTGGTCGGCTTGCCATTCAAGAACGACATGTTCTCGCTGACCGGATCGCGCGGCTTCATGTCATCTTCGATCGGTACAAGCTTCTCAGCGTTGCGTACACCCAGCACTTCAATCATCTGACGGTGCAAATACGGCAAGTTGTAAATCTGCGGAGCGGTCGCAGCCAACTGGATCACAGCCTGATACTGCATGATCCGCTGAGCCATTGTGCTGCTGTTGGGATCGCTGACCGGGATCACCTCGACGATGTCATAGTCTTCTTGCTTGACCAGCGGGTCACCGCCTTCGGGGATGTAGTCGTACTCTTGCGGGGTCAAGTCGCGGATGATGATCTTCAGGAGCTTGAACTCCTCTTTCATCGCAGCGTGCACGCGCGCCTGAACTGCGCCCATCGTCTTCAACTGACGCTCCAACAGAGCCAGCGTCGTACCCACCGGAGCATTCGCGCTCATGTCACTGACGTTCATATCAGCGATGGAGCCCAGACGCCGTCCTTCTTCCGTGATCTTGTCCAACAGCCCGGCCAACACCTGACTCGGCTCCTTGTATGGGAGCGCCATGATGTTATCCTTGATGCTGCCAGACGGCACATCAACGTCCCGGAACTCGCCCGGAGCGATGGGGGTGTCATCGCCTTTCACACGCAGACCGCGTGACTTCAAGCCACCGGGCAGGTTGGACAGCGTACCAGCGTCAACCAACTGACGAATCAGCATCGTACCCGCGCGGGCGTAGCCGCCGATGATGTGGATCAGACCTAGACCATACGCACCGAAGCCGCGGATGTAGTCGTACTGCACAAAGTGCTGACGCTTCATCTTCAGAACATCTTGCTCTTCCCAGTTGCGGCGGATGGCCAGAACCTTGGTCGTACCCTTGTCGATCGTAATCACGTACGGAACCGCCAAGCCGTCCTCGTCCTCGTCGCCAGGCAGCTCAAAGCTGACGTGAATCTCATATAGCTGATAGCGGTCGTCGTCCGTGATGCTGTAGCCTTGCTCGTCCGCTTTCTTCTTCTCGACGTCCGTGCTCTGCTGTGTGGGCTCGCCCAAGTCCACGTCACGATAGAACCCCGCGGCCTGCAAGCGCTTGATCTCGTTCTTGGTCTTGCGCATGATGTGAGTCACACGCTCCGCTTCCTTAACGCCCGACGCGCCGTAAGGGATGATGATCTCTTCCGCGGGGATGAACATAGAGACTTGACGTCCCTTGCTCGGGTCAAAGTACACCTTCTTGAACGCACTGCCCGCCAGACCCAGGTTGAACAGCATGCGCTCATGCTCTGCTCTGTACTCGGGCATCTCTTCCGTCAGGCGATAGTTCATGTCATCCTGAACGCGCTTCGCTGCTTCTTCTTTCAGCTTGTCGATCGCGCCCACAATCTGGGTCTTCACGGGGCCCGCTGCGGGGAACGTCTCCATGATCGACTCTGACTGGAACCGGATCGCTGCTTCTGTCAGCACGGTGGAGTACACACCGCATGCGCCGTTCCATGGTTCCGTACGCTCTTCGTACCGCAGGCCCAAAACTTCCAAACCCTTGACGTACGCTTCCGTCCAGTCTTTGCGGCTGTTGATGTCGGCCTCGACATCTTCGACCAGCTCGGTAGCGATCTTCATCAGCTCGCTTTCCTTCATACCCTCAGCCAAGTTCGCGTCGAACTCTTGCTCAGTCACTGAGCCGGGCTCCAGGTCGATGGTCACGCCATCAAACGAAATCTGCACTGCATCGGGGTTATCGACCACGATCTCGATCGCGTCCTCCGTACCGTCGTCCAGAGCTGCGAGTCCTTGGGGCGCTGCGTACAGCGACGGGGCCATGTTTGTAGCCATGTTCTATCCTTAATAGTACGCCCTGCGGCGACTGCTTTTGAAGTATTGAATCTCTTCGGGTTCATCGCTTGGCAGTCGAATAAACCCACCTTTTCGGAACCGCATGAGCGCAAGTGTTGTGGAGTCAACCAAGTCGTCGTTCGTCCCTGACGGGAAGTCATTGCATTCCTCAATAACTTCTCTAGCCCACCTGCGGTCCGGTGCCCACACTATGCCAGAAGCAAACAGATCAGACACTGCGTTCACCCGCGCTATTTTGTCCTGTCCTTTGCCCGGAGTAAACCCTTCTCCGACAGGCAAGCCCATTCTGTTCAGTTCTTGGTACAACGCCGAGCCGTTGGACTTCTTCTCCACCACGAACGCGTCGGGCTCCCACTCCTTGTACTCTTCCAGCACAAGCTTCTTCAGCTCTGGGAACTCCGCCCTCTTCTTTATAGAGTTCAGCAGGATGATGTTGTAGTTGTCCACTTCCTCGTTATAGAACACGCCCCACGTTGTCAGGGCGTTGAAGTCAGACCGGTTGTTGGTTTCTTGGGCGGCGTCCAAGGACATGATGATGAACTCGCACGAAGGCGGGTCGTCCTTGTCCCATATCTTCCACCACTCCCTCTTTATAAGAGCGCCCTCTTCCGAGACGGGGTTCTGCATGTACTGGGCCTGCCAGTACCGGGGGTCCATGCCTGCCTTCTTGGACAGCAGCTCTTCCAAGTCCCAGAACTCGCCCCAGAGCGGTTTGTCGTTCAAAATCGCGGGAAATTCCACCACTTCCCACTCATCCACGTCCGGTTCGCGCTCCATTTGGGACAAAATCATCCCAGTCAGGTCCAATTTGGACCAGCGCGTCATAACAATAATAATAGCCCCGCCTGGCATAAGACGCTGGAGAGGACCAGACTGAAACCACTCCCAAGCAGGTAAAAACACGTCCGGTCGTCCAGTTTTAGCTTCTTGCTCAGAATGAGGATCGTCAATAATAAAAAGGTCAGCACCCCGACCAGCCAAAGCCCCGCCGACACCGATAGCAAAATATTCGCCATTGAAGTTTGTCCCCCATCTTGACGCTGATTTTGAGTCAGCTTGGAGCTCAACTTGCGGAAAAATGTCTTTATATGAGTCACTTCCGACCAAATTTCGCACGCGTCGGCCGAAATTCACGGCCAAATCGGCAGTGTGGGACGACATAATGATCTTTTTCTGCGGATATTTACCCAAAAACCAGGCCGGAGCCAGGTACGTGATCATTTCCGACTTGCCGTGGCGGGGTGCGATGTTCACAATCACCCTTTTTTTCTTGCCTTGGGCGATTTCCTCGAAAATACGGGCCAATTTGCGGTGGTGAGGACCCACTTTGTAGCCCGGATAGACGTGATCAATGAACGTCAGGAAGCTGTCCTTGCCCAATTCCTGCGTTCTGTCTGCATACCAGCGTTTTAGCTTGGGTAATATATTGCGTTTGGTTGCGTCATCCAGTGTTGGAAGCGCAGCTTCGAGCTGTTTGACCTCTTCAAGGGTTAGGCGCATTTGGTACTTCCCTTGCTACGACGTCGATTGCGCGGCTCTTGACTTTATTAAGCGTTTCCAGAAGCTCTTGTTCCACTTCTTCAATGGGTTGAATCTTGTGTGTGACTTCTGTGCGCGTTTTAAATGCGTCAACACCATCGACATCGCCCAAAGCCTTTAATGCTGCGACCCGAATTTTGGCATCGGGATTATCTGTCTCAGATAATAGTTTATTAACAACATATAGCTTCAGGTCAGCAAGTTCCCGCACGATCATATGGTCGTACTGAGCGACCATGCCTGATAAATAGGCAATCGTTTCGTTGGGGTACTGTGTCAGGTTCAGGTCGGTCTTGTTATCAGTGACATGCTTTATAACTTCAACAGCCTGTCCACGATGGAACTCGGTTGGCTGGATCGGCTTGCCGGTCAAGTCTGAAAGCATTTTGAGTGTGCGGCCCCGCATCTGTACTTCTTCCATGGCGGAAAGCGGCGGCATAGCCTCGGCGGCGGAGGCTGGCAGGGGGACGTTCTCGTCCACTTCGGGTATTAAGTCATCCATAGAGGAAAGGGGGTGCACTCCAGAGATGTGCGTAATGTACCAGAAATAAATGGGGATGCAAGGGGTGTCATACCAAATCACGTATTTAGGAGTACGGAAAATTTTTGCAAAAAATTTTTGCGAAGGGGGGACTTAGAAAAAGCATGGGGGGTACTTCGCCAAAACGAGCATGACTAGGAGTCCAGAAAATATTTTGTAACCCGCATGGATATTGGGCTGGCGGGGGGTCATTGAGTTAAATGCGGTGATTAAGAGTTGATCTGACTTCGTGAGTGAATTGGGAAAGTGGGCGTCGTTTGTGTTCCGCTTAGTGTATAGAGTCGCGATGGAACCTTCTGCGCGTTTTGGGGGGTGCCGGTGCGGTGGGGTCGCACCCGTGAGAATTTGCTTTTCATAGGCAAGGTTGGCATAACAGAATCAGACAACGCAATGCAATGCAATTCCGCAACGCGGGTCGTTGTCAACTTGGAGAAATCAGATGGCAAAGTCCATTGCTTCACAGGTTTTCGCATCAGCCTTAAATGATGCCCAAGACGACGTGCGTCGCGCCCGTAACAAGGTTACCGCACTCAAACTGCAACGCAAACAGATTGGTCGTTTGCTTCGCACGTTGTCCATGGCTGTTGATGCCAACACACGTGGCAATATGTTGCACATGTGGGTGAGTGACAATCAGCCCGTGTTTAGCATTGCCCTGTATCACTTGGATGGGTTCAAGTCCATGCGACTCGAATCAGTCCTGTGGATGCTAGAGACGATTGGTACTTTGAAAGACCAAAAGGAATATGCATCGTGTTTGAACCGCGACTACACCTACGAGGTGGATGGTTACAAGGTTCTGCTGAGTGCATATGTGAGTGACGACAGTGCAACCTGTCGCAAGATTGTGGTCGGCACCGAGACGGTGACCACACCGAAGTACGCAATCCAGTGTGATTGATAAAAAGGCTAGCCCTTCGGGGCTAGCCTTTGATACCAGTTCTTTGTCTTCGCGGACGCGATGCGCGGGCGGGCTGGCGCTCTATTTAGTCGTTCACGCCCCCGTGAAAAGTTGCCAAGCCCCCTGCTTTCCCCTAATGTCTGCTTACCGGTTGACGCGGTGTTGACCGGATTAACTTTGCTTTTTGGAGATAAACATGAGCAAAACCAAAACCCCCGTGGCGCAAGCCACTTCCGCCGTGGCATTTGATGCCACCCCCGTTAGCTTCAAAGATGCCGCCTATAAATCGGCGGCACTTGGTGAAAGCATTGCCACGATAGCGGCATGGGTTTATACCAAGTGCCCTAATTTCACTTCGGAAGTGCCCAAAGAAATCAAAGCCGAATTGGAAGATGGATGGGCTTTGCGGTGGCAAGAATTGAACCCTGCGGTATCGTATAACTCCCTCAAAGGATGGATACCCGATGAAAAGGGCGACATTCAGGCGACCCTTGCATGGGCGCGTTCTTACAGTCAACAAGCCTTTGGGCAGTTGAAAAAGGACGACCCGCATCGTCATGACGTCATGGGCGATCTTCGCACCAAATTCAACAAGTATGCTAGCAACAAGTTAGCGGACATGAAACGCGCGGTGCGTAACTTGGAGAACGCCAACAAGCCACGTAAACGCATCCAAGCTAAGTTGTTTATGACATACTTAGACGACACGTTTGCGGACATGAAGAAGCGTTGCAAGACTGCCAAGGCGCGCAACGATGCCGAAGCGATTGACGAAGTGAAGTTACGCATGGCGATTGAAG
>JACCDO010038290.1_pt1 | contig 10553 bp, 7 predicted proteins | sample 7446101 | NCBI WGS metagenome assembly JACCDO01 (sample SAMN15323440, study PRJNA562643) | freshwater metagenome | isolation source: river surface water | place: USA:Blue River Watershed | collected 2017-08-16
AAGAAGGAGATAAAATTAATGTTAGAGTTATTGGACAACGTTTTGAACTTAATGATAAATACATTTCAATTATTGGTGAACTTATTAAGGAAAAGCAAGATTTTACTCAACAAAAACCAAAAATATCATCAAAACCAAAGCTTGTTATTGAAGATTAAAAAATAAACAGTCATAGCTTGGAACATATAAATTTTCTTTATTTTTCTTAAATATATCAATTGTATATTTCTTTTCCTTCATAAGTTTAATTGCTTTTTCTTTTTCAAATGTAATTATTAAATCAGAAACAGATTCTTTTGGAGTACAAACATATAAATATTTTTCTGGTTTTATTTCTTGTATAGGATACATAAAAAGATTTCTATCTATACCATCTTCCATTTAAATAAATATTTATAAATCTATTTATTTAAATATAAATTAATAATTATATTAATACATGAATTTTCAAATAACAAATAATTTTATAAAAAATACAGATGTATTATTTACAAATTCTTATAGAGATAATACATTTTATAAGCTGACAGAAATAAATAATAATATATTAGATATAATTGATGAATTCATTTTTATTATAGATTTACCACATCAAGTTGGAGGTGTAAGATTTTTTCTTGATACTATAATATCTCATTATAAAAAACAAAGCATATTTATTGTAGCTAAAAATATTAATAAAAAATTAAATTTAATTATTAATAACGAATATAAATTAGAATATAATTATTCACTAGATGAAAGTCTAATATTTATAGAAAGATACAAAAATAAAATTAATAAAATATTTTTTAATCATATTTATGATCATGATAAAATTTTTATTGAAAAATTATTTACTCTTGATAAGCATACAACATTTATAACTCATGACTATTATTTACTTAATAACAAAACTCATTTATATTATTATGAACTTCCTAAAAATCAAACGCATTACCTAAAATTAAATAAATTTGATAAAATAATAACGCAAAATGATGTAAATATAAATATTTTTAAAAATTATTGTAATAAAAAAATAGATACAATAGAATTACCAGATTTTAAAAAAAGTAAAACAAAAATTAAAACTAATAATGATAATATAGTAGTTGGAATAATTGGTGCGATATCTATTGAAAAAGGGAAAGAAATATTAGAAAATATAGTTAATTTTTATAAAGATACAAACATAAAAATAATTGTATTTGGTTATGTTGAAATACCAAATTTTAATAATCACTTTAAATATAATAATATTAATGAATTAAATAATTTACTAACTGAACACAAACCTAATATTTTACTTGAATTATCATTATGGCCTGAAACATATTCATATACATTAACACTATCAATGCTTACTCAATTACCAATATTATGTTTAAAAAAAAAATTTCCATCCGTAATTCAAAATAGATTATCAAAATATGAAAAAGTATATTATTTTACAAATTATAAAAACTTATCAGAACTTATAAATAAACATAAACAAGATTTTTTTTATACTATAGATGATAATATTTATTTTGATAATTTATGGAATGAATATTTTTGTATTCAAAAAAATATTAATAAAAATAGTTACTTTAAAAATATTGAAGGTAATAATATAGTATTTATAACATCTAAAATAATTGTTTCAGAAAATAAATTTTCGTATGTTAAAAAAAGAAGTTGTTATAGCAAAGAAGAGAGAATGATTCAGACAATTAATACAATTAACAGTGTTAGAAAGTTTATACCAGACGCATATATCATATTAATTGATAATTCAATATTTAACTATTTTGAATATTATATTTTAAATAATTTAGTAGAGACATTTATTAATATTACAAACAATCTAGAAATGAATTACTTTACAGATGTATTTGAATATAAAGCATTTGGTGAAATTAGTCAAACCTTACAATTTTTAGAATTATTTTTAAAAGAAGATTACTTAAAAATTAATAATTTTTTTAAAATTACAGGCAGATATGAAATAAATAATGAATTTAATTATCAACAATATGATAACAATTTAAATATTTTCAAAAAACATCTCTCTATAAAGGATAAAGAATACTATTTTACTTGTTTTTACAAACTTGATAAAAGCATATTAAAAGATGTTCAAGATATATTTATAAAGTTTATTCAAAATAAAGAAAAGTATATGAATAGTTATAGTGATCTAGAGGTTATTTATCCTAATGCTATTATAGATAAAATTCATTTGGTTGATAATTTAGGTATTGTAGAAAATATTGGTGTTTGGAAAAAAATAACAAATATTTAATTAATATTTAAAAGTATAAAAGGAATATTAATTAATGTTTGAATATGAAAAATTAAATGATTTAGATATTATTGTATATTGTGGAGGTAAATGTGGAAGTTCAACTTTACATAATACATTTAAAAAAAACGGTTTTAAATCTTATAAGATACACACTAATAACTATTTTAAATATCTATGTAATACTTTTAAAAAAGATACAGACAAATCAATATTTGATGTTATAGATTTTAATATAAAACAAGAGAAAAATATTTATATTATTGATTCATACAGAAATCCTATAGAGAGAAAAATTTCATCATTTTTTCAGAATATACATAAACATATTACTGATAATAATAATAAAAAAATTGAAGAACTTATTAAAATTTTTAACGAAAAATTCTTATATGAATTAGAAGAGAATGAATCTATAGATGAAGTTATGAAGCATTATGGTTTAGATACATTTACTAATTTTGATTTTAATAATAAATATAATATTGTAAAAAAAAATAATTTAATATTTATTAAGATACGTTTTAATGATATTTGTGAATGGTCTAATATATTATCTACAATTTTTGAAAAAAATATAGAAATATACAATAGTAATTTAACAAATACAAAACCTATAAATAAATTATATAATATATTTAAAGAACACTATAGAGTTCCTGAAAAATATTTAAATGAATATCTTATAAATAATGTTGATTTTAATATTTATAATACTGAAGATGAAAAAAATAAATATATAAACTACTGGAAAAATAAAATTATACGTGTTGATGAAAAAATTATAAGAACATGTGTTTATGTAAATGTAAAAAATGAAAAAAGAATTATTGAATTTATAAAATATTATATTAAAATTGGAATAAACTACTTTATAATATTAGATGATGATTCTGATGTAAATGTAAATGAAATACTAATTAAAAATGGTATAAATAAAGATATATATGAAGTAATTTATACAAATGGAAGAAGATTTCATTATGGAATATATAATAGTAGTGAACTTTGGGATAATGAATTATTACCTATATTAAATAAAAATTATATAGATTATGTTCTTTATGTAGATGCTGATGAATTTTTATATATTGGAAAGTTTAAAAATATTAAAGAATTAATTATTTATTATCAACCATTTGATTGTTTAAAAATAAATTGGTTAATTTTTGGTTCAAATAAGATGCTTGAAAATAACACAGATAGTATTATAACACAATTTAATAAATCTTCAAGACATTTGGATTTATATGTTAAATGTTTAACAAAGGTATCTTCTATATGTACTGATGTTAATAAAGGATTTCATCCAAATCCTCATGTTATAAATGTAAATGATGGAATTACAAAAAATATATACAATGAAATTGTTACTACTTCAAGTATAAAATTAACAGAAGAAATAAAACAAAATAACTATTTTTTTGCTCCAATTTATATAGCTCATTATATGTGCCAAGATATTAAAACATATATAGAAAGAAAAATATGTTCTAAAATTTTTTTACACGTTTCAAAAAAATATAATCTTACAGATGATGTAATAAAATTAATAAAAGAAAATATTACTTTATTTATGAATTTTTTAGAAAAAGATAAAAATAATAATTATGAAATAGATAATATATATGAAAAAACAACACTCCCAAAAGAAATAATTGTATTTTTAAAGGATTATTTTAATTCAATTGATAATAATAATGTAATTAACAACAATTTAATAAAATTTTTTTAGTTTAAATAATATTAATAATATAAATTAAGAATAATATAATGACTATTAGTCTTAATTTAAAAGGTAGATTAGGTAATCATTTATTTCAATATGCGACTTTAAGAAATTTATCACTTATTAAAGGTTTTGATTTTTATATAAATTTTAATATATCAATACAAGGTCAAAAATGCTTATTGCCTTATTTTAATATTACAAATATTGCTCCACCACCAAAAAAGCCAGATTATTCTTATAGCCAACCAATTGGTTCAAATCACTTTGATGAAAAAATATATGATATAAATGATAGCACTATATTGGATGGTCATTTTGAAAATATACAATATTTCCATGAAAATAAAGAAATAATTAAAAATGAATTACGTATTAAAGATAGTCATATTAATGATTTTTGTGATAAATATATAAATGATATAATTAAAGATGAAAGTAAAATAATTGGAATACACTTTAGGAGGGGTGATGTTGTTCAACAAGTAGGAGATATTGAAAAATATAATGAAAATTGTATAAATTTTGTAAATAAATCCTTAAAAGAGATAATGGAAGTTGAAAAAAATGTGACATTATTAATTTTTACTGGGGGAATTCGTGCGGCAGATTCTCATCCAAATTGGATTAAATTAACTCATAGTGATGATATTAAATGGGTAACAGATTTTATGTTAGAAAATAATTCAAAATATAAAATATATTTATCTCCAGGGTCAATAAAAGATGATGTTCTAATTGATTATTGTTTGTTAACAAAATGTGATTATACTATTATTCCACATCCATCGACATTTTCTTATATGGCTTCTTATGTAAATAAAAAATTACTTAAGTTATTTATGCCTAATATATATAATCCAAAAAAATTAACTATATAATTGTTATTCATCATCTTCTTTTATTTTATAATTAAATATATTACCAAACTCTTTTTTAACTTCATCAATAATTTCTTTGCTGTCGTAAATTGTAACTGTTTTACCTAATTTTATCAACTCATTTGCTATTTTTAATTTGGCTGATTCTTCAATAATGGCAATTTTTGTATTTTCCTTATAACAAACATTTTCAATAATATAATGTTCAAGATTTTGTTTTATTAATTGTTGTGTTTGATATTTTATATGTTCATTATTATATTTTGTTGTAGCAGTTAATATATCTGAAACAATGTTATTTTGTTCCATAAGTTGTTTTAATGCCATAGTATCCCTTGGATAACAAGGTCCACCAAATGAATAACCTGGTTTAAAATAATCATTACCAATCCTATAATCTTTACCAATTGATTCTAATACTTTATACTTATCAGCACCTAAATTATCACATAAATCTGAAATCATATTAGCAAAAGATATTTTAGTTGTAATAAAACCATTACAAGCTATTTTAACTATTTCAGCTTCAATTGGTTTTAAAAAATAAAAATTTATTGGTTTTTTTGTTACCAATTTTGTGTATATTTCTTTTATTATAGGCTCTAATTTATTATTATCTGTTCCAATTAATACTATATCTGGATTTTTAAAACCTTTAATAATTTCTCCTTGAGCTACAAATTCTGGATTATAACTTAAATGACAGTTTTTACAATCAGAAATTAAAAGTTTACCAATTTGGTCTATATATTTTGGCATAACTGTACAACCAATTATAAAATTTTTATTTTTAGGTTTTAGATTATTTATTTTTTGAAGTAAATTTGATAATATTGAATGATCATAAAACTTTTCACCCCCTCCATTTGGGGTTTGAACTAATATAAAAATTAAATCAGAAAATTCTAATCCTTCTTGTAATGATGTTGTTGCTTTAAAATTTTTACTATTTAATAAAAGTTCTTCATAAAAAGGTTCTAATGTTTTATATTTTTTTTTATTTAGATTATCAATATAATCTGGGAAAATATCAACTCCTAGAATGTTATATCCACAATTTTCTAATGCTAATGAAAATCCTAATCCTAATTTTCCAACACCAATAACTGTAATATTATCCATTTAAATATATATATTTAAATTATACATTTAAATCTTAAATATTACAATTATTATTAATCATAACTATAAACATTTAAAAACATAACATCATATTAATATAAATGGAAGCTATTCTTTCTACAAATGATGTTAATAATTTTTCTGTAAGTGAACTTAATTATATTCGTGAGACAATTGAAAATATGAATAAATTTAATCAAGTTGAAGTGCTTAGATTACTTACTAAGCATAATGAAGTTATTTTAAATGAAAACAAATACGGGATTCATATTAATTTATCAGAATTGCCTGCGGACATTTTGAACGAACTCAATGTTTATATTAAGTATGTTAGCACCCAAGAGCAGACCTTAAACAGTATTGAACAACAAAAAGAAGACTATAGAAATACATATTTTTCAAAAGATATTAAAGATAATAGCAAAATAGTAAGTAAGTAAGATGAACAACTATAATAATTCTAACCAATATAATGATGTATTAAACGATTTACAAGATTATATGTTATATGAAGACAATATGATTAAGTCTTTAAGATTAAAAATAGAACCATTATCTAAGGATACAAAATGTTTAAAACAGACTACTAATACAAGACAACAAATATTTATTCCTAATCAACATGACTCATTGTTTTGGTGTTTTTATATAATTAAAAATGGTGACATTAAATATGAAACACTCAATAATAAAAATAGTCTATTAGCTAAGCAAATGAAAATAGAGCTCGTTAATTCAATTAGAAAACATAAAGATGTTGTTAAAATGTATAAATTTGATACTATATCAAATCTTGAAAGCAATTTAGCGAATGATAATAATTTGAATGATAAAACATTTTTTACATTGTGTGCTATTGAAAATATTAATATAATTTTTCTTAAAAAAAATACATATTATGAAATGATGATGAATGATTCTGATACAGTTTATATAGTACACGAAATACAATCACAATCAAAATATAATAATAAATATGGTTTTGAGTTAGGAAGTAATGAAACAATAAATAACATTAGGAATACATTTTTTAGATTAGAAGCAATTGATAAACCAATTAAAGCAATTTCAGCTTATAAAGTAGATGAATTAATTAATATTTGTAATAAATTAGTTATTGACATTTACAATAATATAACTGGTAAACAGAAATCGAAGAAAGAATTGTATGAAGCAATTATTCAATATTTTTAATTTTAAAAAAAAATGAACAACAATTTAAAAATATGTTTTAATATATATATAACAATGAGTTCTATCGATAAATCAATCGTTTCTATTTTAGAAGGGGACATCGAATCAATGGATTATGGTGTTCCGGAATTTAACAAGATATTTAAAAGTCTCGATAGTAAAACAAAGAAGAAACTTATTCAAGATTTTCCTCCTGATAAACCTGATAATAAAGATATTCATATTGGTGTTTTAAAGAATATAAATGATCCAGAAATTCAAGAAGTCTGGAATGAATTATCAGAAGAACAAAAGGAAAAGCTTGAACAAAAAAATATTCGTGATAAATATTTGACTTTAAGAGGTGAACTTAATCAAAAAAAGAAAAAGAACCAGCTAATACGTAAACAATCATCTTCATCAGAAGAAAAGTTTAAACCTAGAACTCCTTCTGATACTCCACCAGATGTAAAAATCGCAATTATTGTTCCATTTAGAGACCAAGAATCAGAAAAAAAACGCACAAAACAATTAAATACATTAGTAGAATATTTCAAAACTTATTTAAAAGATGATGAATATAAAATATTTGTTGTTGAGCAAAGTGATGACCAACGCAAATTTAATCGTGGTCAACTTTTAAATATTGGTTTCGAATATGCTGTAAAGGAAGGTTATGATAATTTTATATTTCATGATGCTGACCTTTTACCTTCTGAAGAATTAAAGGAATATTATGAAAATGTTCCTCAAATGGGTCCAGTGCATATAGCAGCAGTATGGGATAGATATGGTAGTAATCAAAAATATTTTGGTGGTATTGTTGCGTTTAATAAAAAAATGTTTGAGCGCATAAATGGTTACCCTAATGATTTCTGGGGATGGGGAGGAGAAGACGATGAGTTATACAAAAGAACAGTAAAATTTTATAATATTCAAAAAGCTAAAAAAGGTTCAATTCGTGATTTAGAAGAGCTATCTCTTCAGGAAAAACTAGATTACTTAAGAGAAAATGACCTTAAGTTTATGCGAAAAAATGAAGCTCTTGCTAAACACGAATCAACATGGCAAAATAATGGTTTAAATACATTAAACTATACAAAAATTTCAATCTCTTCTTGTGGTGAAAAATGTGAAAAAATACTGGTAGAATTAGATAATATTGGAAATGTAGTTATTGGTGAAGAAAAAGAAGCATTTTCAAATGTACCAAAGGAACTATTAGAAGAAGAAGAGGAGCTTGATGTACCTAAAAAACAAACTAAATCACAACAAGAACGTTTTAATGATTTAGTTAACGTCTATTATAGTCAAAATCCATACGTTAGAGGATTAATAAATAATGAATTAGAAGTAAGATTTGGAACTAAAGGTGTTAAACCATTAAATAGAAATGATTATGATAACGTTATTAGAAAATTAAAGTCATCAGGTTTTAATGTTGTTGGAGATAGCACTGGAGTTTATAGTTTACGTGTTAATTGTGAGTTTTTAGATAGTGTAACAGGTAGATTTAAATTATCTGATGTTAGAACAGAAATTAATGGATTACATAATATACAAAAATTTTGTGAAACTAATGATATAAAATTATTAGTTAATGATGCGAAGTATAATGTAAACTTTATCCATAAAAAACCAGCAATTATTGACAAACAAAAAATATTCCCAGTTGATTTTGACGATTTTAACTTTAGAGTTTCATATCAAACAGAAGAAAAGGTTAAACACGGTGTTAAAAATTTTATAATAGATAATTGGAAAAAATCTAAAAAAGAATTTCGTTATATGAATCGTGTTTCATTCGAACATCCAGACCACCCATTTATTATTGATTTAAGTATTGTTAAATACGGCAATAGATCTCCTGATAAGTTTGGACGTGAAAATCGTGGTCAAATGATTAGAGTTTATACACTAGAAGAATCAAATGTATTAAATAATCAAGAAATCTATGAAATGGAAATTGAAATTAACAATTATAAAATTGGTCCTAGTACAAAATTTAATACACCAGATTCTATTGTTGATGGTTTGAGAAAAGTAATTAAAACTGTATTAAGTGGACTTCAAGGAACTAATTTTCCAGTTTCATATCCAGAACAAAAATCAGTTATTGATTCATATATGAAATTAATTTGGAAGGATGAACATGACGCAAGTAAATTTGTTTCAAGTAAAAATTTTATTGGACCTAACTCTATTACATTACAAATTATAAATATAGCACAAGTTGATGAAAACTCTAATGAACCTAATATTAGAAAAGATTTTGTAGTAACAGAAAAAGCTGATGGAGAGCGTCATTTAATGTACATTTCAAATGAAGGTAAAATATATCTTATTAACACAAATATGGATGTTATATTTACAGGAGCAAAAACACATAATAAAGAATGTTTTAATTCATTACTTGATGGAGAATTAATTGCTCACGATAAAAAAGGTAAATTTATTAATTTATACGCAGCATTTGATATTTATTATGTAAAAAAGGAAGATATCAGAGCATTTACTTTTATGTTAATGGAGTCAGAAGAAGACCCTTTTAAATCAAGATATCAAATTTTAAAATATTTTGAACAAAATTTAAAAGCAGTCTCTATTTTGGATACAAGAAATCATGAACAAAAAGAAACAAGAGAAGGAAAATCATTTAAGCAAACAATTGCTTTATATCAAAATATTCATAAATTTGTATCACCTATAAGATTTAGTGTAAAGGAATTCTTTCCTAATAGCAGTAAACAAACTATATTTGAAGGTTGTGATACTATTTTGAAAAAAGTTAAAGAAGGTAGATTTGAATATGAAACTGATGGTTTAATCTTTACACAAGCATTTTATGGTGTTGGTGCTAATGAGATTGGCAAGGCTGGTCCAAAAACTAAAATTACTTGGGAAAATTCATTCAAATGGAAACCACCACAATATAATACAATTGATTTCTTAGTAACAACTATTAAAGGAAGAAATGGTGACGATGTTGTTAAATCATTATATGAAGATGGACAAAATAATTTATCTGTTACCCAATACAACGAATATAAAACTCTCGAGTTAAGATGTGGTTTTAAGGAAAGTAAAGACGGATTTATTAATCCTTGTCAAGATATTATTGATGATAAGCTTCCTGAGTTTAGTAATCGTTTTGAAGATAGACAGGATAATGATTATATTCCTATGAGATTTTATCCTACTGAACCTTATGATCCTAATGCTGGTTTGTGTAATATTATGCTTAGAATGGATGGCTCTGGAGGCAAGAAAATGTTTTCAGAAGAGGACGAAGTCTTTGAAGATAATACAATTGTTGAATTTAGATATGATTTGTCAAAAGAAGAAGGTTGGAGATGGATTCCCTTAAGAGTTAGATATTATA
>JACCDO010919508.1_pt1 | contig 10553 bp, 6 predicted proteins | sample 7446101 | NCBI WGS metagenome assembly JACCDO01 (sample SAMN15323440, study PRJNA562643) | freshwater metagenome | isolation source: river surface water | place: USA:Blue River Watershed | collected 2017-08-16
GTGTATGGAACCTCAATGACTTCTTCACCACGTTTTTCCATCTTTTGTCTTTCAGTTTGTCTCTCCAAATCATCTTCCCAGACAATGTGAGGATGCTTCTCTTTGACTTCAGTAATTTCCCAGATATTTTCACCCTGTTTTGATTTTTCAATTACTGGAATTAAGTCTTTCTTTCCATAGATTTTATCAACAAGAGACCTTACGTCATCAACTGAATATTGAAGAAGACCTTTACTACATTCAGGTTTATAGGTTTGTAGTATTTTCTTCTCTTCAGCTTCAAATGCGGCAGTATCAGGTGGTGTCATATCAGAACCATCAATTTCATTGTACATTTTTGTTGGTGGTGGATCATTAATATTAACAGTAACTTTCTTTTCAAATTCTGCTTGATTATCTTGGAAATATTGTGAATTTGGTCCTTGGACTGGCCAATCCATTGGATACCGGGTCATCGCATCGCTAATTTGTTTGCGAGAGGCCTCTTTAGAGCCTTGGTTCTGGAAAACAAGTGATAATTCATAATCATCCAAGTCATCAATTGGATTCATCAGATAGGGTTTTTCCGGCGGGTAAATCATCATATTTTGCTGTTCATTTGGTGTTCCGTCAGGGTTAAATCTAGGTTGTCCATCATAATCATTTTGGAACTTTTCTAAATACTTACGCCCTCCAAAGTATAATACAAAATAACCAACTATCAAAAGCATAAATAAAATCATTAAGTTTGAATTAGCCATCGTGACTCCTATATCTTTCCTACATTAATAAACAATACCAAAGTAGAATGGCGACTCGAAAGTTTCGTAGATCAAGACCCCGTAAGACAGTTCGGAGACGTAGAGCTTCAACTGCTGGAAAGATATTACCTCCACTTGATGTGCGTTCAAAAAAACATTTGAAGGAGTTTGAAAGAAGAATTAAGCAAGGTGACCTTACAATTATATTAGTTTGGGCTCCTTGGTGCCCACATTGCCATACAATGATGCCCCACTTTGATGCTGCTGCTAAATCTCCTAATCGTTCAATTCAAGCAGTTAAAGTTGAAGAAACTATGCTTCCTGCTGTAAATCAAGTACTTACATCTAATATCAATAAACAGGCCAAACCATTGAATGTCGAAGGATATCCAAGCATTATTGTTGTTGACAAACAGGGAAATAAAGTAACTGATATTGAGCCTGTAAGAAATACTAAGTCTATGACAAATCTTATGAATAATGCTGGTCCATTAGCTGTACAAGCTGGATTAAATAAGCCAAATCAGAGCACTTCTGCGGTTGCTACTTCAATCAAGAATAGTCTAAAAGAAAATGCGAACACGAAGTTTAATTCTAATAATATGGAAAATGTAGCAGCTCTTACTGGAAATGCCAAACCAAATAAGCCTAAAAATGTTTTAGCAAATTTAGGAATTGAGGAAGAAGGCCTAGTATCAGGTGAACCTCAAAATATGAATATCAACTCACCAAAAAACATTGATGTAGGCGAAGACGAACTTAAAGGAAGTATTGCCTCAGAACCCAATAAAAATAAGAATATTAAACTAAATTCTATCCCCACTAACAAACTTGGTAATGCTGGGCAAAACTCTAAAAAGAATTCGGTTGAAGCTCCACAAGAAGCAATTGCGCCATCACCCTTAAATACATTCAATGCTTCTAAAAATAAGCCAACATCTATGCCAGGTGATATGAAAAAACTCTCTCAAGAGGCTGAAGAAATAACATCACTTGCTTCACCTATTACACCACCAACCGCAGTTGAGGACATTGAAACCTCTGAAAATGTTGAAAGTATTTCTAATTCATTAACTCCAGAACAGAAAGTAAGCGGAGGAGGCCGTCGTGGTGGAAGTTTATATTCAGCTATGGCAAGAACTACATACACACTTGCTCCTGCTGCTGCTCTTCTAGCAACCGCAGCGATGGTTATGAAACGTAAGCATCACAAAACACGTAAGCATTCAAAGAAGAGTCGTCGCTCCCACCGCAGACGCCGCTAAAATTTGAAATCTCTTTAAGTCCCCAAAAAGGCGTGAGATAAATTTGAATTAATCTTTTACACCGTCATTAACAAACATACAATGTCCGTTACTGACCGTGATGTTGTCTTCCATTTGCTGGACATCCAAGCCCGCGATATGCGCATCGAGTCCGAACAGGATGATGTACGCGAAATCGCTTATGAATCCAACTCTGACTCTGATGACGAAGAGTTCCAAGCCCGTCGCAAAAAGAAGAAAATCTCTAACAACTTCAACCAACAAAAAGAATTTGTAATCCACCTTTTCGGTGCTGATGAAAATGGTAAGCCTATTCGATGTGATGTAACTGGCTTTCGCCCCACACTATACCTTCGCCTACCTGAAGATAAAACTACACAGTGTGCGGATGTCATCAAACAATACATCAACTCTCAGGGAATTCCTATGGGACAACTCAACATTAAACGTGTTATGAAGAAAGTATTCTATGGCTTTACTGCCAATACCTTCTTTCCATTCCTACAAATTGATGTTCCCTCCCTAACAATGTTCCGCAATCTGCGTAACCTCTTCCTTGATGAGAACCTCAATCCTATGACCCGTCGCCCTCTTGATGCCCCTATGCGCGGCAAAGTAGTTGAGGTATTTGAAGCCAATATTGACCCTATGCTTCGTTTCATTCACACCCAAAATATTCAACCCTGCGGATGGGTCGTAATCAAAGATGGTAAATCCTCTATCTCTGAAGATGGCGAATCAGGCATTGTCATTGAATGTGATTATGAACAGGTTCTAGCTACAAAGGGTCCACGTGTTGCCGCACCCTTCCTTACCGCTTCTTGGGATATTGAGTGCTTCTCTATGACAGGTGACTTTCCACTCGCAAAACGCACCTGGAAAAAAACCGCGAAAGATGTTATTAATCTTGGACGTGATGGAGCACACGCAGTAGACCTAATCACTAAGAGTCTTTCCACAGGTCAAAATCCCACTGAAACACTCCCTAAAGGTATGACTCCAATCTACTGCCAACTCAAAAAGCCACTTGATGATATTAGTAAAAAACTTACTGAAGCTACTACGCTAGAAGCAATTGAAAGTACACTCAATACTAACTATGGAGATATGGAGTATCGTGTAAATGCTCTTGAAAAAATTCTTGATAAATCCCTCAAAAATCATATCTATCTTGTGGGTGACCCTGTAATTCAAATTGGTACTACACTTACTCGTGGTACTCCTGAAACAACTACTCGCCACTTGTTTGTATTTCCTGATTGCGAACCGATTCCTGATATTACAGTTCACGCCTATAAAACCGAAAAGGCTATGATTCTAGCCTGGTTTGAATGGATGGTTGCTCAGAACCCTGATATTCTTATTGGCTATAACGTATTTGGTTTTGATGAATCCTATCTCTGGCACCGCGCAGAAGAACTCGGCCTCATTAATGCCAACTCCCCAATTCACCAGTTTACTCGCCTTTTCGCACTATCAAGTGAAGTCAAACTTGAAGAGAAGTTCTTGAGCTCCTCTGCTCTTGGTGATAATCGTATGTATATCTGGTCCATTCACGGACGCCTACAAGTAGATTTGTATCACTATATCAAGCGTAACAATGTTCTACCATCATATAAGCTAGACGAAGTAACTAAACACTTTATGTCTGGTAAACTCAAAGCCCAGAAGTATGAAGATGGCAAACTCATTCTTGATGTAGCTGGCGCAATCAAAGATGTGAAACCAGGCCGTGCCATTACCCTTCTCGATGATACAGGAGAAACCGTATCTCCCAAACTTGTAGTAGAAAAAGTAGAAGGTGGTAAGATTATGTTCTCGTGTAACCTGAGCGAGGATGAATTGATTGAAATGGAGGATGCTACAAAGTGGGTTATTGTAAAAGATGATGTATCCCCTCAAGACATCTTTCGTCTTCACCGTGAAAGTTCTAAAGGACGCTCAATTGTTGGCAAATACTGTCTTCAAGATTGTGACCTAGTCATTGACCTATACAAAAAACTAGAAACATTTAACAATACGATGTGTATGGCGAATGTCTGCTCTGTACCTGTGAGCTATATCTTCACTCGTGGTCAAGGCATCAAAATCGAATCTCTTATCTTCAAAGCCTGTGGTGAACGTGATATTCTGATTCCTGTCCTTTCAACTCCTAAACAAAGTGGCGGCGAGGACTCCTATGAGGGCGCAATTGTTCTCAATCCTGACCCTGGATTCTATTCTGTAAGTCCTATTGGTGTTTGTGACTTTGCTTCCCTGTATCCTTCCACAATCGTCAGCGAGAATATCAGTCACGACTCTCTCCTTTGGGTAAAAGACTTTAATTATGATGGCACTCTAATCTCCCATAACTGGGGCTCTGAGGTCTATGACAACTGTGAAGGATATGCCTTTACTGATATTGAGTTTGACATCTGGCGTCCTGACCCCAAAGATACTCGTAAACACCCTACTAAGGTCAAGTGTGGTCGTAGAATCTGTCGCTACGCACAGCCTCTTGATGGAAGTAAGTCAACTCTGCCTCAGATTACTACGTGGCTTCTACAAGCGCGCGAGGCAAAGAAGAAGGAGATGAAGAGTGAGAAGGACCCTGAGCGGTATGCTCTTCTTGATGCTGAGCAGCTGGCTTACAAACTAACTGGCAACTCACTTTATGGTCAATTGGGCTCTGGTACTTTCAAGATTCGTCTCCAGGCACTTGCCGCAAGTGTAACTGCGTATGGCCGCAAACAGATTCTCTTCGCAAAGGCAGCAATTGAGAAGTTTTATGGCCCTGAAGCTGGTCGCAAAGATTGTAGCGCAAATGTAATGTATGGCGACACTGACTCACTCTTTGTAGAGTTTAATGTCAGAAATCCTGAAACAGGAGAGCGTTATGAAGGACGCGAAGCCCGTCAGGCTACAATTGATATTACTGAAGAGGCTGGTCATTTCATCACAAAGACTCTTGCGGCTCCACACGACTTTGAGTTTGATAAAGCATTTGACCCAATGCTGATGTTCTCTAAAAAGCGTTATGCTGGAAATATGTACGAAAATAATGCTGACGACTATGTTCATAAATATATGGGCATCGCACTCAAACGTCGTGATAATGCCCCAATTGTTAAGACCATCTTTGGTGGCGCAATGAAGATGCTACTTGATAAAAGAGATGTAGATGGGGCCTTCAAGTTTGTAAAAGATAAATGCTTGGAGCTAGTGGATGGTAAAGTGTCACTTGGTCAGCTGACAGTGACTAAGTCTCTTCGTGCGGATTATGCTGACCCATCTCGTATCGCACATAAGGCACTGGCAGACCGAATTACTCAGAGGGACCCTGGTAATGCTCCTGCTGCTGGTGACCGAATTGGATATGTGTATATCAGCCCTAAATCTGGCCAAGAAGCCTCTAAACTACAAGGTGACCGCATTGAGACTCCTCAGTTTGTAAAGGAAAATAGTCTTGTGCCTGATTATAAGCATTATATTGAACATCAGCTTCAGAATCCAATCTCTCAGGCGTTTGGTCTACTTCTTGAGAGAATTCCTGGATTTAGTCCCAGTATGATTGCTAAGTGTCCTCCTAAACCAGACACGATGGATGGCTCTTTGGAGGCAGATAAGATGCTAGATTCTTGGCTAGGATTCCGTGAAAATATCGCAGCTCAGCTACTATTTAGTGACTGTCTCAAGAAGTTTGAAAATGCTAGTCGCAAAAATGCGATTATGAATATGTTTGGAGGAGCAGCAGTTGTTAAAACTCAAACATCATATGTGCCTGCCAAATCTAAACCAAAGAATGAAGTAATTACAAAGCCAGCTGTTCAAATGACAATGAGCAGCTTCTTACTTGATTCTATGATTGTGGGAAATATTAAAAAGAAAGAACGGGCAGCAGCAACTGCGGCTAAGAAGAAAATGAAAGAACAAAGTGCGATGGAAGTTGATAGTGATTAGAAGTTCTTAGAAGTTCTTAGAAGTTCTTAGAAGTTCTTAAAAATATTTAAAATTATTATTTCTGTTATTATTATTTTTTCTGGTATTATTTCTAATTGGTGGATTTTCAACTTCCATAAAATTAAAATCAGCTGGATTATAAATTGTTGAAGGAACTTCTGATTTGTAGGCATCAGATTTAAAATATTTGAGGGCATTATCAAATCCAGCTTTATTTTGGTCTACAAACATCGCTGTTAATTCAGGATTAATGGCACGAATATATGGGTCAGCTTCAGCCAACATTTTATTATGACGACCTCTTATACGATTTTGAATATTTTTAACTTCTGCTGTGACTAGAATTACAGTAATTTTATATTTTACCTCTCTATTCATCTCTAAAACTGGCATAATATTCAGTTTAATTATGTCTTTTGCTTTTTGAAGTGTTGTATCATAAATTATATTTAATCCATTCATTACCCCATATATAAATCCATCCCTTCTCAAATCATTCAGATGTTTTAATTCAGTTTCTGGCTCTTTGGGACCTGCTTTTCGTTTTTTTAGAGCTTCTAAAGCGGCCGCATTTCCCAGTGCTTCTATTTTTGCCATTCTTGCAGCAGCAGATTTTTCAATTGAAAAATTACTTTGTGTTGACATAATCGTAGGTAAATACATATCGCTAAGTATTCCAAAATTCTTATCATTTAGTTCTGGTGTTCCTAATGATGCCTTCTTGGCCTTTAATGTATTATAAAGCCGTTTTGTAGCATTTCTATATGGTTTTACTCGTTCAACAATACTATCAAGTGAAATATTATAAAAATCATCATAATTAAGACCCAATTCTTTTTTTATAATTTGCTGTGTTTTAGTTGTTTTTCCTACACCGGGCGCACCGACAACTATAACAAGATGCGGATTAGGTTTTAATTCATAATTAGGTTTGTCTTTGGCAAATATTTTAGCAATTTTCTCAACATTTTGCGCATTTTTTAACTTTGTAAAAACTACTGGAGTTTTATTGATTCTATAATTTACAGCGACGGCTGCCATCTTACTAAATTGTTCGATTTCTTTCTTGTATTTCTTTCCGACCTAAACAGTATAAAAAATACACACTTAATTAGTATAAATGGGAAATAATTATTCAGTTCCATATAATTTAACATTTTATGTGTGTGTCGATAAGAATGAAGCACAAAAATTACTTGATGATGCTGAGAGGCACGATTTCTATGTAGAAGAATGTCACGATGATAAAGCAAATTCTCTAGCTCGAAAAAATATGACATATAGAGCCAATATAATGGGACTAAGAGATGCTAATTATGCTATAACATATCTGGATGGTACTAAGGATCATTTACCTATAAGGCTTCTAAATGATTTGAATAAGGTTACAATTATTCAATTAATGCCGTCCGCTGATGGAGGTATGCCTCATACACGACCAACGGATATTATTTGCTTTCCAGATATTTCACAATTATTCTCTAAAACAACTTTAATTCACGAGTTATGGCATATACATCAGAGAAATTATAAGGATGTATGGTTTAAAACCTTTAAAAGATTGGGATGGACTATGTGGGCAGGCCAGATTCCTGAGAATTTAGATAAGGCTCGAAGATACAATCCTGACACATTAGATTGCCCTTTCTGGATTTTTAATGAGGAATGGATTCCATTACCTATCTTTAGAGATATTTCAAAACCTAATGTTTCTGATGTAGAGATATGGTTTTATAACCCTCATAAACAGTATCACGTTAAACGTGTTCCAGAGGAAATCTTATCTTATTTCCCTGGATTGCCGCCAAGTGCGTATGAACATCCTCGAGAAATTACTGCTTATATGTTGTCTGACCCTGATAAATACAGAAACTCGCAGGGATTTAAACATTTAATTGAATCAATAGGTGAAATTTCAATTATGATGAATAAAAATGAGAATTAATAATAGGGCACAGATATGTGTATAAAAGAAAAAAAATGCCGTGCTTGGATTTCATTGGAATCTATGAGTATTCCAGTACAGGGGTGTCTTAAAAATTCTGATTGGTTAAATTCTATTTCTATTCCTTGTACTCAATCAATATTTAATCAATCAGTCTATATTGATACTCCATCTGAAAAACTAACGTGCGTTAAAAATGTAGCACACGGTAAATTTGGATATATTGATGCGGCAACATATAATAAATCTTCTAAAAATACGGATGTATATGTTAAACGTCCTATAATATCTGGAAAATCTTTATTATATGAGGCCTGTATTCAAAAACTTGTTGGTGAAAATTTATCATATATTGGATTTCCGACAGGTGCCCCACAAGTACAGCGTATTTTTCGTTTGAGAGACAATTCTGTCTGTTTCGCAATGGAACAACTTACAAAAGCTACAACATTAGATAAATATTTAGAATCAGTTGATTCAAGTCAGATTACTAAAATTGTGGTTGAATGTCTTCTTCAATTAAGTGCTATGGTATGGTATTTAGATACAGCTCTTGGTATTAATCATAGAGATTTGAAGCCAAGTAACTTTTTAATTACTGAGCACGAACCAAAACAACGCATTCTACAGATTGAAAATGAGATTTTTGAAATTGAATCTAAATATTCACTAACTTTTATTGATTTTGGATTCTCCTGTCTGGGCTCTACTGAGACACATATTTCTGATATTTCTCTCAGTACTGTTTATTCTAAAGAGGACCCTTGTCCTAAAGAAGGTCGTGATATGTATTTATTTTTGGCATTTTTATATGTTGACTTTTCTGATAAACTTCCTCAGAAACTTTTAACTTTATTTGAATCTTGGCTTCATATTCCTGGCTCAAATATTGTTGGATTCCTTCGCAAAAATAAAGAATTCTCAAAAAAGTGGATTTATTTTATGGCAGGTAATGAAAAGATAAAACGTTTCAACTCATCTCCTTGTAAAATTGTAAAGGACTTACAAACACTTACTTAGTCTGAATTGTTGATAGTTCAGAACGCTTGGGGAACCAATATGTCATACCGTGATATAGCTTAGCATTTGGACCACACTCAGCCAAGCTTTGACTATTACTTTCAAATCCACCATAATAGGTATTGTAAGGAATATGTACTTCATTCGCATTTCCTAGAAACGCTGCCATCCAGGACATTGTTGACGCAGATGTAACTAGTTTCTTAGCCTTCAACATAAAATCAAAGTCATCGCCCAGTACTCCAGTAATAATCTCTGGTTTTAGGTCATCAAACTCACTAAGATATTCCTTTTCCCAATCCGCCTTTGGTGTATTACATACGATATAAAGTTTATCATATTTAATGCCTCTAATAATTTCCTTTAGCTTCTCTGGTTCATAGAGCTGAGAAGTCTTATTTTCCATATCAATAAAAACAGCCCATTGGAAGGCGCCAGCTAGACGAACGTGAAGCACTAAATCATTCTCAGTTGGTTCAATTGTATGCTTAGACTTATACTTTATAATATTACCAATCTTAATACGGTTACTAATGTTATTCATATTGTCTTCAACAAAGAGAGAACGAAGATAGTCACGTTCTTTGAGAAAGATTTCAGAGCGCTGGAAGAATCCATACATTAGAATATCTTTAGAGTCATCAATCATTAGTTTTTCACCAGCAATGTATGCGGCAATAATACGTTTAAACTTAAAATCATCAATAACTGTGTTAAACTCAAGATTGATTTCAAATGTTGGCTTTACTTCATCATAGCCGTAAATCTTCTTCATAATCTCTGCGGCAAAGTACTGGAAAAGGTTATTGCCAAATTGGCCTTGGACGAGGAACTTGACGGTTTTCATTTCTTCTCTTTAATATGCTAGACCTGTTTAAGTTTGTATTTTGCCCAATTATCCGCGGTCAAACAATTTAAAGCCTGCCACGGTTTATAATTTAGTGACAACAATGGCATTTGTACAAGCAATGAATACTCCTGACCTTACCAAAAAAGGTGTCAACGGTGCCGATGTCTATACTGAAGAGGGAGTCGGTGATTACAGAGTCTCCCTTTTCACAATGCTCAATCGCGGCCTTGAAGCCCGCTACATCCAAGAGTATATTACTAAGATTTTTGGCCGCAAAATTAATGATGAGATGCGTGATGCCTTTGTGATGGCTTTCCAGACTCGTGATGTCCGTGGTGGTAAGGGCGAACGTCGTCTCTTCCAGAACTTTATCAGTGCTCTTTATGACCAGGATAAAGAGGTTGTTCAAAAGATGCTAAAACTTGTTCCTGAATATGGATGTTGGCGTGATATGTGGGAAATTGTTAAGGCTGTTCCTGAACTTGAGACTGATGTTCTCAATATTGTCAAAGAACAGTTTGTAGAGGACCTCGTTAAGTGCCATTCTGGTCAGCAAAGCAAGATGTCTCTACTTGCTAAGTGGCTTCCTCGTGAAAACTCTGGAACCTATCCTGGTCTTGCTCGTAAAATCTCAGCCTTTACTCACGTGTTTGAAGATTCTGAACGCAAACGTATGGTGAAGTACCGCAAAGATACGAGTATGATGAACAAGGCTCTGAAGACTGTGGAAATCAATATGTGTGGTAAGTCTTGGCGTGACATTAAACCAGAAGCAGTTCCTGGTCGTTGTCTCA
>JACCDO011471351.1_pt1 | contig 10553 bp, 6 predicted proteins | sample 7446101 | NCBI WGS metagenome assembly JACCDO01 (sample SAMN15323440, study PRJNA562643) | freshwater metagenome | isolation source: river surface water | place: USA:Blue River Watershed | collected 2017-08-16
AAGAAGAGAAGAAAGAAATTGTTTCTAAGAAAGAATATGATTTTGCATCAGTTATGGATTATTTTGAGAAAAGAGATGAAAATTTTATTGTTGGTATTATTAGTATGAACCAAAATAAATTAATATCTGAAAGTAATGACATATTTAAAATACGTCCTCAATTACAAAAATCAGATAGTAAAAAACGTGGTACTGGTATTTATTCATTAACAGGTGCTGTATGTTCGACATCCAAAGATAAAGAATTTTTATTAAAGGTTATTAGTAAATTAAAGAAACAAGTAAATAATATTACTAATGTTGATATTGAAAATTCACTTGGTACTAGAGAAAGTATGTGTAATTATATTATGAAATTATTATTATTTTTAGAAAAATATAGCACTAGTAAGGAGGATAATAAAATTACATATGTAATGGTTCCAGCAGACCATAAAGTTTATCCATTTCCATATAATATGGAAGACCGTGTTAAATCTATTATTAAAAATATAACTAACTTAATAGACAGAGATTTTGATTATGTAGTTAAGAAAGAAAAGAATGGAAATTTTGAAGGTATTAAAGGATTAATTAGTTATAATATAGACGTTAAAGCAAGTAAATATATTGACACTCATCGTAAAGAAATGGAAAATATGGGATTTAAATTAGAAGGAAAAAATTATGTATTAAAAATTGATTAATCTTGAGACATTTGGGTAATGTACAGTAGAACCAAATGTAACTTTACATAACACATTTAATATTAATAATTATTATTATTAATATTATTTGAATTATAGCTAACACCTTTGCACACTACCCATTTAATAAATACTAAAAGTTTCACCCTCTTCTGCTGATGCCACAGGTCTGGTTGAACCAAATGGATCAAATGTTCCAGATGCTCCACTTGGTTCTTCGTCTTCTACTAGTTTATGTAATAATTCCTCATTATATCTTTCAATTCTTTTTATTAATTGTATTTTTAATTTTGTATCTTTAAAATTTACATTATTTCTAATTAAGCTTTCATTAGCTAGTAAGAATTTATTATACATTTCCATTTTTTTATCTAATGCAGCACTAATAACTCGTATCTTTGTATTTAATTCATCTCTTTCTTTTTCTAATTTTGTCTTTTTAGCAAGAGCAATATTTGTATTACTTAATTGTTTATTAACATCATGTAATTGTCTCATTAAACCACCTTCAACTACTAATGGATTAGAGCCTTTTAATTCTGTTTCCATTTTTCTAATTTCATCAAATATTTTAGCATGTTCTTTTTCCCATTGAACAAACTTTTTACGTTCTTCTTCTACTGCTTGTTTTTCAGCTAATTTAGCTCTTGCGATACTTTCTTTATCAACAGCTGTTGGTGTTGATGTTGATGCAACCCTTGATACAGCTGTTAGTTTTTCAAGTTTTTTTAATAAATATGTTTTAACGTTATCCCTCAAATGAGTATTATTTCTAATAAGTTCTTGATTTTCTAATATATTAGTATCAAATATTTGTTTAGTTGATTGTAATGTTCCAGCTGTTCCATTACTTTTAATTTTTTCTAATTGTGCTAATAATTTTTCTTTTTGTGGTCCTTTAATTTTTGAATAAGTATTTATAAATTTTTCATTTTCTAATACTAAAGTATTTTGTTCTAAAGTTTTCAATTCAAATGCTGCATTTAATAAAACTAATGTTTCTTTCAACTCATCTAATTCTTTTAATAATGCTTTCTTTTGTACTGGTGCTAGTATTGGATTATATAATTCATTATTTATATCAACTAATTGAGCCTTTAATGTTCTACGTGTATCTACTGATTCTTCTATTTTTAATAGGTCTTCAGTTTGTTTTTGTAAAGTTAATAATTCTGTTATTCTTGTTGCATCTAGTCTTTTATTAATTATTTTTTCATGAATACCAGTAATTTTTGAGCTAATATGTTTAATTTCTCCTGATAATTGTTCTATTATTTCTGAATGTTTTGTATAAAGTTTAAAAAAATCATAATAAGTTTTTTCATTTTGTTTAGCAATATCTTCGAGTTCATCTAATTTAGCTACAGCTTCTGCTTCTGATAATTTTGCTAATAACGCAGCAGTTTTAGCTTCCGCTTCAGCTCTTTGTGTTTCTAATTCTTCTAATCTTTGTGATTGTACTCTACGTTCTTCTGCTATTTGTTGTAAACGTTTTTGTTTAGATTTTTCTAATTTTTCAACAGCAACTGTTTCATCAGTCACTACAGTTAATGGTTTCTCTTCAGCACTTCCATATAATTTCATAGCAATTGTTTCAATTTCATCTGGTGTTTTATTTAGAGATTCTTCAATTTCAGTAAATAACATCATATTATCTCTTGATTTTGTAAGTGTTTCTCTATAACTCTTAACATATGTGTCCATATCTTTTTTAGAAAGTGATTGCTCTTCTGTCTTTGCTCTTGCTGCGGCAAGATATTCAATTGCAGTTACATGTTCTTTATATGATTTAATAGTTTTACGAACTATTTCCAATGCACGATTATAATATTTATAAAGAGGTGAATCTGGGTTAGATTTAATTAAAACAGCAGTAATTTTTTCTTTTAATTCACTAGCTCTTTCTTTAAGTCTCTTATATAATTCTTTAGATTCTTGTATACTTCTCTCGTCTTCTTCAATTTGTTTTCTTTTTGCGTCTGCCTGTGCCGCAATTCTTTCTTCTTCTCTTCTAATAGCTTCTTGTTCTTCTCTAGACATTCTAGCTCTAGTATCTGCAATAACTTTTTGTTCTTCGATATCACGAGCTTCTAATACTTTTAAATCTTTTTCTAATTTATCTATTTTATCTTGTATTTCTGTTTGTCTTTGTTTAAGAATTTTATACATAGTTTTACTAATACTTATGGCACTTGAACCTTGTGATAGAATTTCATTTGGAATTATTATATATAATAAACGTTTTTCATTAAGTATTTGTTCTTTAATTTTATGAATTAATTTTTGTGTTTCTGATTTTGCAGTTCTTTCATATTCACGAATAGTTTCAGCTAGTTTATTTAATTCAGTAGTATTTTCTTTTACACTTTTTTCTAAATCATAGTATGCTTGTTGTGTTCTAGTTAATTTACCAATACCTTCTTCATGCAATTTGGCTATTTGTCTTCCAATATCTGCTGGCACTTTTTGACCTGTTTGATGTAATGTTTCTAATTGTGTTCTTCTTAATTGTTCTAATCTTTCAATCATTGGTCTGAATTGTTTAAGTCTTATACCTCTTAGTCTTCTTGACTCTCCTGGGATTGGTTTTAAATTATCTTTCTGGAATTTTCTAATATCCATAATAACTTTAGATATATCTTGAGAGTAAGGTATTTGTGTTCTTACTATTGATGCCATAGTGATTGGTGTAGAAGATATTTTAGCTACAGATGCTGACGATGGTACTGCAGCAGCAGGTGCTGTTTGTGCTGCTAATGATGGTGCTGCTTGTGCAGCTGACGGTGATAATGCATATTTAGGTTTAAACTCAGGTTCTTCTAATATTGTTTGACCTGCTTGATCAATAACTGATACAACTCCTGGAACTGTTCCTGTTTTTGCAACTATTTTACCTAATTCTGGAAACATTTCTCTGAATTCATCTTTTGTTAATTCTACATATTCGGCTTTTTTAGCAGTTGTTTTCACAGTTTCTTCTCTTATTGATTTAAAAAAATCAAAATAAATTTGACCTAATACTTCAGTACTAATAGTATTTGCTTCAAACATATATCTTTCTACACCTTGTAAATCAATTTCATCAAAAGATTTTTTATCTTCTTCAGCAACTACTGGTATCTTTTTATAAAGTGTTGAACAACTTTGATATATATCAACAGGTGGGGATATTCCAACAAAAGGTATTTCAATTGCTGTCATCAAGTCAATTTTTTTACCTGTAACAGGTAATTTAGTTCTTAATACATCTATATCAATTCTAGATAAATTTCCACCTTGAACATGTTTATAAACTTCAAATAATTTACTCCAAACTGGACGCGTTCCTCTATTCCATATTAATTCTGGGTATATATTATGTATATCCACATTCATGGGAACTCTTTCTCTATACAATACTGCTTCTGATGCAATATAATAAGATATACTAATAAAGTTCATCATTAATGATTTACATAATTCAACCAATTCAGCTAATCTATGTAATTTTTCAGGTGAATCTAAATCATATCTATACATAGCATATTCATCATCAAAATGTCTATCAAATCTATGTAAATAAATATCAGTTGCAGTAAATGGTGTTGCTAATTTAAATGAAAATGGGTCAGTGTATGTATAAGCTCCATTGCAACTTTTGGTAAATTCAAAATCTTTAATATAAGTTGCATATCTGAATGCAAGTGCATTTGTAAATTTATTATTTGTTCTATAAAGCAACTTATTTTGTATTTTATAATCAATATTTTCAACTTGTTTATTACCTAATTGTAATGAAGTAAATTTTTTTAGCAAATAATAATCTTTATTTAATGATGTGTCTATTTCTGTTTTATTTTTTTCATTTTCAAAATGGTGCATTATTTTTTGTAAATCTTCTGGAATGGAACTTCCTAAACGTTTTCTAAGTTTTTCTATTTTTTCATGTATTAAAGCAAGTGGCGAATCCATAAAAATTCTTTCACCATAACCTAAATATTTCTCAACTAATTCATTCAATTTTAAATAAGGATTAAATATTTTTTCTTTTAATTTTAAATTTACTCTATTTTTTTTAATAACTGCTGGTGTTCCATCCATTTCATATTTATGATATATATGACCATCTTTCACTGCATATTCACATATATATTCTGTTCTTATCTTTCTTCTTTCTGAAGGTGCAGTAGCTCCAGTAGAACTTTCAGCATCTGTTTTTAATGATAAATTAAAAAATATTCTGTCTTGATTATCTTTAGTACCATTTGTTATGTGAATCATATAATTTGTATTTCTTGGTCTAATAAAAAAAGCATATCTACCATTTTTTCTTCTAAAAATAATTTCACATTCAAACATATCACCTAAGTCAGTTAACATACCTGAATTAACAAATATTTGTTGATGAACTGTATCTTTTATCATTTCTAGAGGAGTACGTTTTGCTTTATTATCAGCACCATTAAGTGTGTCTTGTTGTTCTTGATAATTACTAATTACTTCTATAAATTCTTCTTCTACTTCACGTTCTTCATCAATATCTACTTCGTCTTCACCTGGTTGTAATTCATTCACAACCATCTCCTCATCATCTGACATAACAAATCTTATTTTTGATGCTTCAGTTATTGATGATCTTATAATTTCTTCTTCTTGATATTTTGTTATACCAACTGCTTCTCTTGATAAATATCTTCTAGCTGCTGCTATTGCTTCATTTCTAATTAATTCTTCTGCTAATTCAGGTTTAGGAGATGCTGCATCTGAAGGTCTTAATAAATAGTCCCTATAATCTTTGGCTGCTCTAACTGCTTCGGCGATAGCATTAGATCTAATTTCATCAATTCTTTGTGGTGCACCTGTGACTGATACTGCTCTTGCGGCTGATGCTGCTGCTGCTCTTGCGGCTGATGCTGCTGCTGATGCTGCTGCTGCCTGTGCTGCTGCTCTTGCGGCTGATGCTGCTGCTGCATCTCTTTGTTCTTGTTCTGCAGCTCTTTGTATTAATTCAGAAATTGGTAAATTTTGTTGTTCTCTTCTTGGTCTAACTTCTTGTCCTGAAACAAAAGCTGCATTTCTGTTTCTTCTTGGAGATGACATATAATAATCTTTAGATTTAAATAATTAAAATAAAAATTGATTTATTTAATTTAAAACAATATTTATATATTAATTAATGACAACAAATTATTTAGAAACAGGTGTAATTATAAAAAAAGATGACGGAACTGAAGAAGTATATCAAATTCCTTATAATATAAATAATATTCTTATCACTGAAAAGGATATTATTGATATCTTATTAAAATATGATGTTAATATAGGTAATGTTAATAATTTAAAATATTTTCATCAAGCATTCACCCATAAATCATATGTTAAAAAAGAAGTATTTACAGATGAAATTCTTGAATGTTCTAAAAAAGAAATGGGAAATCCAGATAATTTATTAGAATTAAGACCAGATAGTTATGAGAGATTAGAATATTTTGGTGATCGTGTTGTAAAGATAGTTGTTTCATTTTATCTTTTCAATAGATATCCAAATGAGGATGAAGGGTTTATGACAAGATTACAAACAAAGATTGAAGATAAAAAGAATTTATCAATATTATCAAAAGAATTGGGTTTAGGTAAATATTTTATTATATCTAAACAAATAGATACATTAAATGGAAGAAATATGGAAAAAATTCATGAAGATGTATTTGAAGCATTTATGGGTGCATTATTTTTAAGTAATGGATTTGAGCCATGTTGTCTTTTATTATTGAATTTACTTGAAACGATGATAGATTATGCAGATAAATTATATTGTGATAATAATTATAAAGATTATCTATTACGTCACCATCATAAAATGAAATGGAAGTTCCCAGAATATATTATGATAGGACATGCTGGTCCGCCACATAAAAGAACTTATATAATGGGAGTTGAAAAAAATGATTTATCTCCAAAAGATAGAAAAAAATTTATTGATACCAAAAATTATAAAGAGTTATGTATAAGTTTTGGTAATGGTGCTAGTAAAAAAGAAGGGGAACAGAAAGCTAGTAAAATGGCACTTATCTTATATGGTCAATTAAATTCAGACCAATATACAATGTCAGATATTTATTATCCCTCATTTAAAAACTCAAGTTCGAATAATTCAGAAGTAGAGGAAGAACATAAAACTGTTAATAATAATGAATCTGAAATAGAAATTAATAGTGATATAACAGATGATGAGTAAAAATTATTTTAAATAATTAAAATATATAAAATCTATTCTATATATTTCATATATTAATTCTTTTGTATAATCATCTAATAATTCTTTTTTTTGTTCTTTTGAATTTAATTTAGGTAATTTTAAATAAGGTATATTATATTTTTTACAAAACAAATACCAATCGTTATCTAAATTTTCAAATCTTATATAATAATCAATAATATTATGTCCATCTTCATCAACTACATAAGAATATTGAGTATTAAATAAATTATTTTTTAATTTTTCATTTTTAATATTTAATAAAAATTTAATAAAATTTTTCTTAGATTTTAAAAATGAAGGTGTAATATAATTATAAAGTGAAACAACTCTATTATATGGATTTCTAATTACAGTAAATTTAATACATTTATTATAATTATCATCCTGTAAAAAATGTTTATATTGTATTGCTAAAAAATGCATAGTAAAGGTATTATCTTTAATACCTAATTTAAAATTATTAAATGGATTTTTTTTATATAAAACTAAATTTACAATAACTCTATAAATAAAAAAATAAAAATACAGATATTTTAATATAGTTGGTATTTTTTCAATAAAGTTAAAATAAAAATCATTATTTACATCTTTATAATAAATCTGTCCAAGTATATATTCAATTGATATACCTGCATTTTTTGGAATATGAATAAAAATTAAATTATTTTTTTCAATATACATTTATTTATATTTAAATAGAATTATTTTATATGAGTTTTAATATCTCTAATTTCATTTAATAAATTATTTTTCCATTCAATTTCATTGAATTTATTTATTTCATATTTATTAATCAGTTTTTTAATAAAATTATTGTATATAAAATAAAGAAAAATGATAATTACAACTGATTGCATAAATGTAGTAAATAAATTAATTAAATTATTATTAGTTGTTTTAAATATTTTATTTAAATAATAATCAATTATATTTACTTTAAAAGATGATATTAAATTGGTAATAGCTAAAGTAATAATAGCTGCCATAAAAAAACTTAATAATTTATTTTCAACAATAAATTTTAAAAAATCGTCAAACACATTGTAACCATATTTTAATAACTTATTTATAAAAGGAATAATATTATTCATATAATTATATTAATTTATAAAATCATTTATTAAAAATTGATAAATTAAATTTAAACCTATATTATTAATATTATTAAATGTCTAATTATATTACTAAAGAAGGTTATATTATTAAAAAAACAATTCATAATAGAGATTTAATTGCTGAAATTAAAAAGGAACTAACAGTTACTCCTTATTTAGCATTTAAACATAAAAACTTAAAACCAAAGCCATTTATGGTTTTTAGAGAAGGTGAAAATCATATATCAGTGCCTAAATTCTATGGTATTAATAAATTTGGTATGCCAAAAGAAGATAAAATGGAAAAAGGATTAAATGTTAATGTTAATATTATTGGTGAATTACGTGAAGCCCAAAAAATTATTGTTAGTACTACTATTTCTCAGATGGATAAAACAGGTGGTGGATTAATTGTCGCTGGTTGCGGTCAAGGTAAAACACGGATGGGTTTAGAAATTGCTTGTCATTATAAGAAAAAAACCCTTATAATTGTACACAAAACATTTTTATTAAATCAATGGGTAGAAAGAATAAGTCAATTTACTAATGCTCGTATTGGTATTATTCAGCAGAATAAAGTTGAAGTTGAAGATAAAGATATTGTTGTTGGAATGTTACAAAGTATTGCCAAGGATAAATATGATAGTGATGTTTTTATGGATTTTGGATTGGTTATATTTGATGAAGCACATCATGCGCCATCTGAATATTTTTCAAGAGCATTACCTATTATTAATTGTCATTATACATTAGGTTTGTCAGCTACTCCTAAGAGAGCTGATAAAATGGAAAAAGTTTTATACTGGTTTTTTGGTGATATTGCTTATCAAGCACCTCCAAATGTTAATAATAAAGTTAATGTGAAGGCATATAATTATGATGTAAAAGATAAAGATTTTAAAGAAGCTCGCGCTCGTTTTGGTGGTGATGTTAATAGACCAAAAACAATAAATAGAATTACATCTATTGAGAAAAGAAATAAATTTATAGTTGATATAATTAAAGAAATAATGGCAGAACCAGAGAGAAAAATATTAATATTAAGTGACCGGATAGAACATTTAGAGGTATTAAAACAAATGATAGATGAAATTGATATGTGGAGTTGTAATTTTTATGTTGGTGGAATGAAACAATCAAAATTAGATGAATCTGCTGAATCAGATATTATTTTGGGAAGTTATGGGATGGCAGCCGAAGGTCTAGATATTCCTACATTAAATACATTAATTTTAGCAACACCGCGAAGAGAAGTAGAACAAGCAGTAGGTCGTATTACTAGAAGAATGGATCATCCTGTTCAACCATTAATTATTGATATAGTTGATATGTTACCATGCTTTGTAAATCAGGGAATACATAGAAGAAAATTTTATAAGAAAATGGAATTTAATATTGAAGTATACGAAGTAGAGAATAGTAAAATAGTCGCAAAAATAGATTTAAATAATACAATTGATATAGAGGAAGTTAAGAAATGTATAGGTGGTAAAATAAATACTGATGATATTGATTTTATTGACGATTAATTTAATAAAAATATAATGATTTTTATTTTATAAAATAATTATATTTTTTTTTGTAAAGATATATTCTAAAATGATTATATGAAAGAAATAGTTAAAATAAATTTATTTAGAGTATTAATTACTTTAGTGTTAGTTGGTTCTATAAATTGGGGTTTGGTTGCAGGTTTTGATTTTGATTTGGTTAAAAAGTTTAGTTCATTATTTGGTTATAAAAATACAGATATTATATCTAGATTTATTTATTTATTAGTAGCAATGTCTGCAATTGTCTTAATGGTTAGAAGAGACACATTTTTACCATTCTTAGGTAAAACAGTTATACCAGAACCAATTTCTACATATAAACCAAAAGGTGATCTTATAATAAAAACAATAGAAAACTTACCACCAAATGTTAAAGTAATCTACTGGGCTTCATTGCCATCAGATAAAGTTGTAGATAATCCAGATGAAGCATATGGTGATTATTCTAATCAAGGTATTACAACAACTGATGCAAATGGAAAAGCAATATTACAAGTTCAAAAACCAGCATCTTATAAAATACCTTCTTATTATGACCCATTTAAAGGAACCCTTAAGCCTCATATCCATTATAGATATTGGATTTCATCTGGTATGACTAGTCCATTATATACTATAAATATATAAATGAGTTATAATTAAAAGATATAATATTAAATATATTAATGGACTATACTCCAGCTAAAGATATAATTATTGGTAATCCAAAATTAATTGCTAAAAAGAAAGAAGAAGAAGCAATCAAAGTTGCAAAATCTTGTGATAATGGAAAATGTAATCTTAATATAAATGCAACTGTGTCTGGTAAAAAAATTAAAGATGAGGACGAAATACCAGTCTCTGATAAAGTTGGTATAGAAACTGGAAAAATAATAATGCAAGCTCGTTTAGCTAAAAATTTAAAACAAACAGATTTAGCTAAACAATTAAATATTACTCCAGATATTATTCGTGATTATGAGAATGGAAGTGCTCCACG
>JACCDO011285127.1_pt1 | contig 10552 bp, 7 predicted proteins | sample 7446101 | NCBI WGS metagenome assembly JACCDO01 (sample SAMN15323440, study PRJNA562643) | freshwater metagenome | isolation source: river surface water | place: USA:Blue River Watershed | collected 2017-08-16
CACGCAGTGTAACCCGTGATGTAATCTTGAGCTCTGGTAAGAATACAATATATTGATATAGTCCATCATTGCGCTCTAATTTATCAAAGCAATACCCGTCATAGTGTGGCTCCAAAATATCCGGATTATTAAAGCATAAATTCAGCAAATTACAATCAATCTGGACTTTCCGAATCGCACGCATTGTCGTGTTAATATATTCCAATTCTTTCAGCCAATTGTCATAAAATATTAATGCCCCATCGGATAATTTATGTAATCCAAATGTTTGTTGAAACTTAATAATATTCAGAAGATCTACTAAGCGTCTTATGGGCGACGTAATATGTATATATGCTTCCAAGTCAAGTAAATCATGACTAATACTAACTTCAGAATCAGCAGAAATATCAATATATTGACCCGATGTGCTATTCCATATCTTAATAAAATGTAATACATCATCGGGTAGCACATCCGTCTCTTTCTCTTTACTCAATAGCGAAATGCCATCTTTTTTAATTAAAGAGGAACGAAATATGCCGACTTTTTTAGCAAGCATTTCTTTAGCGCACGTATAATTCATTAAAACCATTAAATAGCACACAACATCATGACTGTCTCGTATACCTTTGACATATTTTGTTTTGTAACAAAGTTGCGATACAATATCAAATAGTTGTGTATAGTATTTATTCTTTAGCAAATCTGGCTCTTCATAAATATAATTCTTAGCAACTCTTACAAGACAATTAGAGAACTTATATGAGACAATTTGAACATTTCCATATTGATTATTATAAGGCGCCGAAATTTCCATATCTAAAACAAACGCAACCCGTTTTGCTTTAGCCTGTAGCGAACATAAACAATCTGACAAAATAGTCGGCAACATTGGGCGCTTCTTATCTGGCAAATAGATTGTAGAGATGCGTTTGGAAAACGATTGCCACAAGTTTAGCGCATCCAACCAGATGGTCACATTCGCAATATAAATGCTGACAAGTGTGTTACCATTGTCTAGCTGTTTTATGCTGAATCCGTCGTCAAAATCTAAACTGCCTTTAGGATCAATTGTGAATATGTGCCAATCAATGCGGCTTTCAATTCCGGCATTAGCACAAATGCTCTCTATAAATGCGTCATTAGTTGCGTCCTTTTCCTTAACTGCTTTGGATGTCTCTTTTTGTAGGCGCTGAATAGACGCATTTAGACTTTTACAATACAACTGATATTCATAGAAGCAATCTAATGTATCAACTTGGCCAATAACTTGTGTCAATGAACCGACAGGATGTTTTGTGGTCCAATCTTTGTATTGAATTGTTACATATAGATTTACAAATACTTTTGAAAAACCAACGTGTTTTAGCTCATATGGAACTAGAAATGTAGGTAAGCGAACATCATCAGGGATACATTTATACATAAGTTTATTATTTATTGGGTGCCGACCATAAGTCTTATTGTCGGCTAAAATAAGCACAGCAGGAATATTTTCTACAACTCTGGTAGAACTGTGAATTATTTCAACAAGCCCATTACTCGTATTGTGTTCAAACACATCATTTGAAAACAGATGATTCGCGGCAGGGTCAAATTCGGATATTGTAGAAGGCATTAATGTTGGTGCTTCATAAAGTTGCCATTTAGTATAATTCCGATCTTCAATTACAATCTTGTATAACATTTTATTTTTAATTAGAATAGATTATATAATATGCTTTTAAACTTTTATATAATTTTATTAATCAATTTTTTGTATATTTGTAACACCGTTATCCAAAGTTTCAGAATTTAGAAAAGCTCCTTGGGGTTCAATAATATCTGGTAAAATATTATTTATGGCACTGATGTCAGTTGTATTATTGTTAGTTACAATTATTTCATTCTGAGTTTTTACATCTGTTTCTATTTCATTCTGACTCTGACTCTGATTCTGACACTGATTCTGACTCTGACTCTGACTTTGATTCAAACTCTTGATATCAATTTGCTTAGCAGTCTTTCGCTCAACATTTTGATTCTGTAAAGCATACATAAAAATATGTGGGCTAATAGCTATATTATTCATATAAGTTCTATATTTAAAGCTACTAACACTTGTATTTTCGGAAAACTTAAATGAATACCACCAGTAAGCGGGAATAAATAAAAATCTACCGGGAACTAATACAATTTCAAGACACTTGACCTTGTCAAAGTCAGCTCTAAATTTGGGTTGTGGTTCCCATGGATTTACTTGAGATCTAAATTCAAGATTCTCATAATCCTTAACTGGATACAGATATTTGCTACTCTTTGGTGGAAATAACTTTACTTTTATAGAGCCCTGTGTAACTAAGAAGTAGTTTCTATAATTAATTTCATAGCGTAGTGGTGTGGCAACATTTGCCGACCCCATTAGCACATCATAGTTACAATTTGAGACGAGAAATGGTCTCAGGAATTCATCGTTATATGACATATTTTTTTGAGCACCAGTTTCTGCTAAAAAGTCCATATTACCTTCACTAAAGTAGGTCGCATTTTTATCCTCAGCAAATAATTTTGTCGCAATATGTAGGGGAAGTGGAAGCAATATATTGTCCTGTGTGCCATTTTCATTAATAGTATTAGTATTTGATTCACGAATTTTGACTTCAAATATGGGATAGTTATCAAGCAAATATGATTTGTTAGTTGACTTGGTAATTTTCTCAGTATCTTCATCGCAATCAAATAATACAGGTTGCCTTAAGTCACATATTTCTTCCATTTTGTCTTTGGATGCTTGCTCAATCTCATATATCTCCAGATCATTACTTGTTTTTAAATGAAAATGAATGTGTAAATAAAAAAATAAAATAATACAAAATACAAAAAAACCTATTATTATTTCTAACATATTTACATAAAAATAATAATTTAAAATACAAAGTATAACGAAGCACTAATCAGCTATTTTAGGCGCTATAAAGAAAGCAACTGAGCTATCTTCGCCTAAACTGTATTTTAGTGACATTGGATATTCATCACTAATTCCTAGACTAACTTCTGCTCCAAGTTTTGATGATAAACACATCTTACCAATATGTGTTAAACTATAAGTAATATCCAGTTTCTCTCCCTCTGAAATAGCAAACTCATTTAAACTGTCAATTGGTATATTTACCTTTAACTTGCCCGAATCACCAGACGCATTTAGCTCTAATAGTTCCTCGGTACAAATAATATTTAAATTAGATCCAAATACCATCAGTTCTGAAATTAGCTCACCAAATTTCTTAGCATCCATTGTAAACTCAACATCATAATCTACTTCTGGAATCAAAAGTGTCTCATGTTCAACATCCATTAGTGGCAATTCAAAGAAATGGTCAAAATTATCTTTCACTTTTGCTTCGGCACTATTTAGTAAATTAATAGACAATTTATCTGAACTACCCGACTCATCATAGACAACTTCAACACGATTATGCTTAAGCGCATAGTTCATCATAGTTGAGAAACTAGCAGCATCAACAGTAATATTTGTAGCCGTTTCTACTTTGTATTCAGAAAACCAAACTGCTTTAATAATAATGCTAGATAAACAAATATGCGACTTATCCATAGACTGAATATATAACTGGTCTAATTCAAATTGTAGACTTAAATAAGATCCCCAATTTTTCAATAGCTGAAATATAGCAACAAACATTTCTAATTTGCTTTTGTTTTCAATTGTTAGTTTCATTATTATACTAAGTAAATAATAATGAATAAAAATGTTTAATATGTTTTAAGTAATAATAATAATAATAATAATAATAATAATAATAATAATAATAAAATCTTATTAGATATCTAATCAAAATCTAACAAATTATTTACATTAGCAGTAGAAGTTGAATTAATATTAGAACTAGTATTTGCTTTATGAAGCTGTTGCGTTAAATAATCAATAGTCATAATCTTATTATTTACATCCTTTTCCAGTTTCGCAATAATTAGTCGTTGATTAGAAATCACTTCTTTTGATTTCTCAAGCTCTACATAAAAATTAGACCTATTTAAATTTAGACCATCAAGCCACTTTTGATGTGCTTTTGTCTTTGTATGTGCGACAAATACACTATGGGTTTCATATATTTTATCTTTTCGTGAACCACAAGGACACACAAGACCCTTTTTTATATAATTAAATGGTGGCACTTTGTCTACATATAACCCATTATCATTAATACTTGGGTTATAAATATCAGGTTCAACAACTAATTCCATTTTGTATAAATTATAAATCTGTTATAAAATTATAATTTATATTTAAGTCTTTTTTATAAAGGATAAAAATTAATACAATGGATAAAGGATAAAAATTAATACAATCTATTTATAGTTTAAGTTCCTTCTCAATCAAGTCCTTTAAATCAGTTCCAACAATTTCATCATTATCAGTGCCATCAGTATCTACATTTTCACCATCATTATCTAAATCTTCTAATTCAGCACCATCTTCTAAGTTAGTGTTAGCTTCTTGTCCATCTAAATCCACAGCTAAACTGAGTTTCACAATTTGCTGATTATTCTCCATAGTTAAGCTCTGTAATGATGCTAATTCAGCCTTTAGCTTTTCAACCTCTTGCTTCAAAGCCTTATGATCATTTAATAATGATGTATGAGATGATTTAGATTGAGAAATAGCAGTCTTAAGAACATCAGTGCTCTGTTTTAAAGCAGTAACTTCTAAAGAACTTGCGCTACTAGAAATAGAACTAGATGATTGGTTCTGATTTTGGCTCTGAGATTGTGTCTCAAGCGCCTCTAATCGTGACATAATAACATCAATAATACCACTGTCTAAACCAGAATTAGAAAACTGAGAACGGTCTTGCTCTTGTAAAACTGTTTCAACTTTGCCTAAACGTAAGGTAATTAATGTAATTGCTTGCGCTAAAGTCATTCGGTTAACACTTGCGAGCCCCTGGTCTTGTTGAGACTCAGCCATTTGCTGTTTCATTTGTTGCTGCATTTGCTGCTGTTGCAACTGGGCCTGTTGGCCTGCTAAACGACCATTAGTTCCGGGTCTCATTTGTCCTTGGACCTGGCCTTGAGAAAAAAGTTGCGATGAATTAATAGATGGTTGAGGTCCTCGGCCAGGGGCGGCGGGTTCCGGACCTCCAGCTCGTCTGCGTTGTGCTGCTTGTACTGCTCTATTTGCGCTCATTTGGAAATATAATTATTAATAATAATTTGTTTCTAAATACTTTACGCATCTTATCATAATGCATAAAAATTAGCGTAAAAATATTATATCAAATATAAATATATACAATGCAATTGTTGTTAATTGATAATCGCGTTAATGACGTTCAAACTGTTACAGATTCATTACTAGAAAATGTAGACTATGTAATTTTTGACTTTGACAATGATACACGTGAATCAGTCATTTCTAAAATACCTGTAAAGACATATGAAAGCATTGGTATTTTTCAAGAGAATTATAATACAGATTCATATCAATTTCTTCGCTCATTTACAGTTTCAATACTAACAAATATATCTTCAGAAGATCCTAATTTAGACACTTGGTCAGATTATAAATCTTTATTATCATATTTCAAAACCACATTAGGAATTAATACATTAGATTTAATGGGTTGTAGCATAAATATTAATCAAAATTGGGACTATGTAATAGAACATTTAGGAAATGAGCTACAAATAAATATTAATTCATCTAATGACAATACTGGATCATCAAATTTAGGCGGAAACTGGATTTTAGAATCTAACAATACAAATTTAATTGGAAAGTATTTTAGCAATAATATTACTAATTATAAGTTTATTTTAGGTTTGCTTTCAACTGGAACAGTTGTTATGGCTAGGGATTATAAATTATATAGTTGTGGAATTAATCCTTATTCAACTGTTGGAATTTTTTCCGATGTATTTAAAAATCAGTATATAAATTTTACACTAGTTCCAAATGTTTCAGGTAATTATACATATTTTGGTGCTAATGATAATGCTTTTCTATTATATGCCGATGGTTCATTATTTGGAACTGGACTAAATACAAGTGGACAATTAGGTCTTGGACATAGAGTAAATATAACTGTTTTTACAAAAATATATAATCCAGTAAATAATTCTGATATTAAATGTATAGCTGTAGATTGTGGTGTTGGGCATATAGTATATGTATTATCAGATGGATCAGTCTGGGCTTCTGGATTAAATACAAGTGGACAATTAGGAACAGGAAATAATACTTTATACACGGCATTTACAAAAGTTTACAATCCGGCAAACAATTCAAATATAAAATGTACAGCACTAGCGTGTGGTGATAGTCATACATTATATCTATTAGCAGATGGTTCAGTTTGGGGCACTGGAAATAATACAAATGGTTGTTTAGGAACAGGAAATCAGACAGCTAGAAATACATTTATAAAAACATGGCCAAATGCGGAATATCCAACTACAGCATGTATTAAACTTAGGACAGCCAGAGGTTCTACTCCCCATACTCATATAATTGGTTCAGATGGAGCTCCTAGAGCTGTTGGAAGTAATGGTTCTCGTCAAATCTATGGAGGAGCTGCCACAAGACAGTTAAACTGGCTTGTTCCGTTTACAGCAAATTTGTTTGGTGCCACTTTAGTAACAGATGTAGTTTGTACAAGTACATTTACAGCATATGTTCTGGATACTGGACGTTTATTAAAAACATATAATGTTGAGTGGGGATTGTATGATTATACTTATAATGAAGGACCTATTAAGCCTACAGAATTGTCAGTAGGATATAATTCAGACACATTTGTGTGGCTATTAAATGATGGCAGTGTTATGGGTCAGGGTAATAATAATAACGGACAATTAGGAACTAATAATACTACTGCTCAAGCAAATCCTATAAAAATTTATGATCCAACACTTAATTCAAATATAAAATGTGTATCAACATCTAATAGTGGTATACATACAGTATTAGTCTTAGAAGATGGTTCAGTTAGATGTGCTGGAGTTAATAATTTAGGTCAATTAGGAGATGGAACAATATTAACAGGAACTATTCGTAGAACATTTAGAACACTATATAATCCATCAGTAAACTCAGGTTTAAAATGTATAAAAGCATATACATTATTTAATACAACAATATTATTAATGGCTAATGGCACATTAAGGACTACGGGAACCAATGCTCTTGGACAAATGGGAATTAATAATGGCACAAATACTAGACTCCAATATACTTATATTGATGATGCGCAATATATTACTTTTGGGGGTCCTGATTTTAGTGTTATATTAAAAAGTGATGGTTCTGTTTGGGGTAAAGGAAGAAATGATCAAGCTCAGTATGCTGCTGTTGGTGTTGGTACTAGTGATGTATTTACTTTTATGAAAGTATATAATCCAACAACTAACTCAAATAAAAAATGTGTAGGTATATCTAGTGGTTATGGTTTTGGTCCTACAGTTTTATTACTAGATGATGGTTCTACAATGTTTACTGGAATTAATTCTGATGGACAAATAGGACTTGGATATACTAATTCATATGTATCATCTTTTCTAGTTAGTTATAATCCAACAAATTTTTCAAATGTAAAGTGTATAAAAATTTCCCAAACCTCGGGCCAAGGATACATATTATTAGAAAATGGTTCTGTAATGGCGGCAGGTAATAATACATATGGACAACTTGGACTAGGAGATGTTACTAGAAGAACTTCTTGGACAACAATATACACACCGGCTAATGGGTTAACATGTACAAATATATGTAGTGAAGGATCTCATGGGTTTATAATATTATCAGATGGATCATTATGGGGAGCTGGTAGAAATAATACTTCTCAATTAGGATTAGGAAATATTACACAACAAAACTCATTTGTAAAAATATATGATCCAGCAACAAATTCTAATATAGCTTGTGTATCATGTATGCACGGTGGTATTGCTACATTTATATTATTATCAGATGGATCTGTAAGGGCTACAGGAAGTAATACCTACGGAGCATTTGGAAATGGAACTAAAACTGCTACAACTACATTTCAAACTATATATAATCCAGCAACAAATTCAAATATAAAGTGTAGAGCATTATATTCTGGGGGTGACGCCATATTTTTACAGCTATTACTAACAAATGGCACAGTTTTAGTCGCAGGCACAAATACTTCTGGTCAACTAGGTCTTGGTAATGTTACAGAACAACTTACATTTACACAAATGTTAAAAACAGACGGGACAATTATGACAGATGTATATCAATTGGCTGATAGTTATCTTTATAGTGCTCCATTTGTTATTCCTGATTCACCAACTATTACAAGTATTAATAGTGTTTCACCAAAACTCCAAAGTCCAACAATTTCAATCAGTTTTACACAATCACCAGTTGATGCTACAATTACAAACTATTCTTATAGTTCAGATGGAACTACTTATACAGCGTGTAGTCCAGAACAATTTACTAGTCCTCTAGTTATTCCTGTTACTAATTTATCATCTGGAACTACTTACACATTTTCAATTAAAGCAATTAATAGTGCCGGATCAAGTAATGCTTCTGTGGGTGTTTCAGCAACTGTTTATTTTCCTCCTGAAAAGCCAACAATTACAAGTATTACGGCATATAATCAATCAGCTATAGTAAATTTTACACAACCAGCATCAAGCACAAGTGTAACAAATTATGCTTACTCTTATAGTATATATGGTGGTTCTAGTTCTGTATTTAATGAATTTACTCTTCTTAATCCAGCTACAACAACAAGTCCTTTTACTATTAGTGGATTAACAAATAACTCAATTATTTCAGTAAAAATTAGAAGTTTTAATGGCGATAATGGTATAAATAAATATAGTGAGGATTCTAATGTAATATATAATAAACGTGTTTATGTTTCAGAACCTATTATTTGTTTCAGAGATGATACAAAAATTCTTACAAGCAATGGATATATTCCTATACGTAATTTAAAAGAAGGCGATTTAGTTGAAACATTTAGTCACGGATTAAAGCCTATTACAGTAATTGGTAAAACAGAAATAATACATGAAGCAATAGAAGACAGAGTTCCTGACCAATTATATAAATATTGTAAAACAGAAGACAATGGATTAATTGAAGATCTTATTATTACAGGTAGACATGCTATATTAGTTGATGAATTTGTATCAGATGAACAAAAACAAAGTGTTTTAAAGATGTATGGTATTATTAAGAAAACAGACAATAAGTATCATTTACCTGCTGCTATTGACAACAATTCTGTTGTTCATGAAATATCAGGACAATATACAGTTTATCATTTGGCTTTACAAAATGATAACGAAAATATGAATTATGGAATTTATGCCAATGGTTTGTTAGTTGAGAGTTGTTCTAATAATTATTTAAAATCACAGATAAGTATGCTACAGTAAATGTATTATAAATTACGCAATGAAAGCAGCAATGGTTACTTAAATATATTTTTATAACATTAGACTTTTTATAACTTGTGAAAACATTGTTTTTGCGTTTAATTATTTATATATATATAATACATTATATATATATGTATTTAGGACAAGCAGAACAAGATAAATTTGTGTTAAATGTTCTCAAGAACAAAAAAAATGGATATTTTTTAGAAATTGGTTCAAATCATCCAATTGATATTAATAATTCATATTTATTAGAAAAAAACTATAATTGGAAGGGAATAATGGTTGAATATGATTCAAAATTTTTATCTTTATACAAGCAGCATCGCCCTAATAGTATTCATGTAATAAATGATGCTACAAAAGTAGATTATAAAAATATATTTGAACAAAATAATATGCCTTTGAATTTTGATTACTTACAAATAGACTTAGAAGCAAATAATGGGTCTACACTAAAAACATTACAAAAATTAGATAATGAAATTTTTGATACATATAAATTTGCTACGGTAACATTTGAGCACGATATATATCATACTAATTTTGCTAATACACGTTTAGAATCACGAAATATATTCGCAAAAAGAGGATATATTTGTGTATTTGAAGACATAAATAATAAAGGTATAAATCCATTTGAAGATTGGTATGTTCATCCAGATTTGGTTGATATGAACTATGTTAATAATTTAATAGAAAATAATAAAACTTATTATGTAGATCACTCTATTACTAAAAAAACAATAAACTGGCAAAATATTCATTATATCTAATAACTTGATATTTTTACAAGTTATGAAATGTCTAATATTGTAAAATGTAAAAAGGTATAAAATATATTTAAGCAACCATCGCAACTTTAATTGCATCATGACTTTGATAATTTTCTATAACAAAATCATCTACTTGATAATCATTAATATTTTCTCTAACTTGTTTAATTGAAACTGTTGGAAAAGAAAAGGGCTTTCTAGTAAGTTGTAATTCAGCAGAATCTATAGCATTTTCATATAAATGACAATTACCCATAAAATGAATAAATTCATATGCTTCTAGTCCTCAATGTTTAGCTATCAAATGTGTTAAGAGCGAATATGATGCGACGTTGAAAGGAATTCCTAAGAAAAAATCACATGACCTCTGG
>JACCDO010669301.1_pt1 | contig 10550 bp, 10 predicted proteins | sample 7446101 | NCBI WGS metagenome assembly JACCDO01 (sample SAMN15323440, study PRJNA562643) | freshwater metagenome | isolation source: river surface water | place: USA:Blue River Watershed | collected 2017-08-16
ATACTAAGCCATCTGGTGAGGCAGAACACTTATTATAAGTAGGATGGATTAGACGACCAAGTTCTCGAACTGTTGCTCCGTATTTATGTTCATAGATTTGTTTAACGACTGGTTCAAAACGAATACCCCAATCAAATGCTGACATAGAATCAGATGGAACTGCGAGAGGGGCATATCGAGGTTCATATGGAACAGTTTTGGATAAAACCATTTTAGCCCGCTGGCGTGGCGAAGCAAATAGATTACCAAGTTCACTAGCAGAGAGAATACTATTCATTTGTGCGTACCATTCAGGAGTTCGTTGTTCAATTTGTTTGCGATTGAGTAATTCATCGAGTACGTCTTTAGAGGGGACATCAGATGCTTGAAGCTTTTTCTGAGCAATTTGTAATGTATATTGGTCTTCATACATTTCAATAATTCTATCAACATAGGGTTGTTCTACATCAGTAAAATCAAATGAATATGCTAAACTTTCAGCAGCATCAATCCATTGTTCTAACTGAACATTATCTTCAGGTTCAGACAGCCATTTTTCAAATAATTCTATCAGAGCCTTTAATTTATCTTGGAATAGCATACTAAATGTGTTTAACTTTTTATTCTGACTGGTTTGACTCAATTTTTGTTTCAGAGATTTGTGTAGATACTGATGGAACATCATCACGTTTTTTCTTTCTTGTTCCATCTGGACGTGGCTTTTTATTATTAAATCCCCATTTTAGAATACCTTCTGTATTTTTTTTGATTTCCAATCCACGAATTGTTACAATACGCTGTTTCTCCTGATCATAATTTACAACCTTTAATGTATTTAAAAGCTTTTTATCTAAAGCCTTTTGAAGAAATATAAAGAAATTTTCCTTATCAGAGTCATTCATTTGAAATTGTGGCGCAATTTCTTCTACAAAAATACGAAGCCTATTAAGTCTTAGCCCACGTTCAATACGATGCCAAGGACGACTATATGCCTCACGAGCACTATCCTCTAACAGATTTTTAAATGATGAATCAGGTTCAACAATTTCATTTTCTAATTCATTTGTTGTTCTTTTATGAGTCTTATTATGTCTTGGGGGTTCCATATCTATATATATAACGTCATTATCGTTTAGATGACTTAAACACCACTTTTTATTTTTTCTGAATAATTGCCCTAATAATATCTTTTACATTATATTTACCTAGTTTTTCATTATCTGGAACATCTAACCAACTTAGTTTATTGTTTCCAGTAAAATAATAAAAAGTTTTCCAACAAAATGTTTCAGAATCATTTAATTCCACTTCATCCCACTTATAAAAATCCGCAATATTTGTCTTTTCAGTATCTACTTCACATAACTGTAAATTCTTATCATATTTAATTACTGCTCCCTTGCGATAAATATCACTCGGATTAAGAATATCAGTATCAATATGAAGTGATGCTTTCTCTTCCCATAGATTCTGACCCCCAATTGTTAATACTTTAATAACATTTACCTCAACGCTATTATGATTTATTACACTGTGAGTAAAAGGAACTATAAACATCTTAAGATAATACTAAGTAGGTACTTTAAATGGCTCAACCTGTTTTTCCCGATCCGCATACAATTTCCGCATATAATGCTTTTCCAATGCCCCAATTTATGGCGAGGAGCCGTCGAGAGATAGACACCAAAGATGCTATTAATGCTCGTCAGTTTGAACACTGGCAAACTGATGGTAAATATGATGTATATAATCGTCCGGATATGAATAAACAGGCACCTTTTTATGACCAATTACCTAATGATAGTCGAATGAACGACAAACAATACCACCCACAACCTCGTTATGACCCCTCTGCTCCACGTGGTGTTCAAAATCCATACTTTGATAAGTACGATACAACGTTTGATGCGCGAAATATGACACGTGAATTAAGAGCAACCGTATATGAAGATAAAAATACGGGGTACTTAAAGGAATCTGAAAAACTGCTACAGAGAAATTTCGACAGTCGCTGGGTAAATCCCACTGTAGTTAAACAACAAGCTGAAGCTGCGGAACAACTTCGCCCTAAAATGGATGACATCCGCTTATTCTATAAAAATCAACCAGCACCTGATGCCGCCTCCAATAAACCTAGTTTCAATTTCAATTGTTAATTAAAATCCAATTCAATTGGCGTCGTATATACTTGTAACTTATTCAAAGATGATGGTGTTTGTTTTGTACGACGACGACGAGTTGTACGTGTTGTAGAAGTTGAACCTTGTGTTGATACAGTTGCTTGACTACCACTGGAAGCTTGAGTACTTACCGTGATATTTGACTGAACAGAGTCCGAGCTCGCATTGGAATCAGTTGAAGATGCCGTATTGTTCTTGCCACGCTTTTGAGTTTGAGTTGTTTCCTTTAAATAAGAATTGTATCCCGTGCGGATTTCTTCCTCGTGGGCTTCAATATAATCCAAAATCTTTGACTCCAAGGCCCATCTGAAAAAATTCAGTTTTCCAATTGTTGTCATAAATTGGTCCTGCCCTGGAATCTTGAACATAATTCGTTCTCTACGACAGTTTGGGTCAAAGTACTGCTTAGAATATGCTTTTAGTTGACCTTTATAACTCAAATATACGAGAAAGTCCTGACCGTTGAGCGCATACCGAACAAAGTTCTTTCGACTGTATTTCGTTACAAACCAATCAATAATTCGAAGACTCAGTGGAGCATCCCCAGTTAGATATGTTAGGACTTTATCAATTTCCGGATGACTAGAATAAAATCTTTGAAGGCTTGAAATTACCAACTCTGGCTTACATTCAATCTTTCTCTTTCTCGTTTGAGGATCGGATGTATACGCTTCCATATCTGAATGCTAGAAGGTAGATTTTTCTTAGGTTCGTTTATCGAACAATATTTTAAACAAATGTTATTTATAGAATGGCTTTAGCTGGTTATAATCCTAATGCGAGTTTATTGCCCCCTGGAAATGGCCCCATTCAAGCTATGAGTGGAGGCGCAATGGGGCCGCCACCTGGCTTTAATCCAAGTATGTCTTTACTTCCATCCGCTGGAGGAGATATTAACTCATATCGCGGTGGATTTATGAATGAACCTATTCAAGTAATACCAAATGCCTATACCTCCACAATTACTGGTGGCGCTAAAAAGCCTGTAGGATTAAAGGAGGTTAGTTCTACTTTTGATACTATTCAAGTTAAATGGGATAATTATGACCCAACAGGTACATATGGTGGTAAAGCTATACCAGCACTACCAGAAGAAGGAAAACCTGTACCTGCCAGTAGACCAGCTGTAGTAGATAAAACATCTGGAATAGCAACTTTTGATAAATTAGCTCCAGATACAGAATATACTATTCAAATATGGGTTGGAAGAAGTACACCAGCTGATACTACAATTAAAGTTACTACTAAGAAAAAACCAGCTGAGGGTCCTGAAAAAGCAGCTGCGGAGGCTGAAAAACCAGCTGAGGGTCCTAAAAACTCAGCTGAGGGTCCTGAAAAACCACCCAATAATGCTAATAAAACAGCTGGAAATGGTGAAAAAACTAGACCAATTGTTCTTTTTGGTACTACAATTCAACTCACAAATCCAAAAAAGATGAATAGTGATGTTTTAACAGATGACCAAGTAACTGCCCTACAAAAGTTTGGCCTTGATGGACCTGGTTTAACTCCAGAGGAAAAAATGAATATCATTCAAGCTCTTTTTGATGGTAAATGTAATACTGACCAGCCAATGATTTTCTTACAACAATGTGAACCTATTCGTAAAGTAGTTCAGACTTTAGCTCTAAATCTTCTTGGAAAACTTCAAGCTAAGGACTCTGAAGCCCAACTTAGTCTCCCAAAGGGTGAACAACCATCTGTTGAATATATCCCAACAGATGATAAAGGAATGAAAATTTGTATTACATTTAAAGAGGGTCAATTAGGATTACTTAGTAAATTTAAGCCTCCAAAATCTAATAATGGCGCAAACAATGCTACACGAGGAAAAACACCACCTTCAGGCTCACCGTCCTCTTCAGGCTCACCACCACCCAACCCATCATCACCACCTCCAGGTTCAATTGAACCACAAATCACTGAATCACACACTGATACAACTATTATTGCTACTTACTCCAAAGCACTTAAAAAAGATGGTTCAGTTGATACAGATGTTTCGTACAAAGTAACACTTAAAATGGGTGGTGTTAATGCTGCTACAAATGGTGCTGAAACTAAATCTACAAATTCAGCTGATGGTAAAACTACCACAGTTACTTTCTCTAAACTCAAACCTGAAACCGCTTATACTATTGAAGTGGTTGCTACTAAAGGAACTGATACTGCTACTGGTAAGAAAGATGTAACAACTGATAAATCTACCGCTGCTCCTCCACCTTCAGGCTCACCGCCACCGCCAAATGGGGCCGCTGGAAACTCAATTGAAATTACAGATTTAGTAGAGCACGTAAAAGTAAAAGATAAAATCGCAGTTATGTGGACTGGAAAAGATGGCGTCACTTATACCGCAAAGGCCGAAGGTGGCGGTGCTACAAAAGATGGTGCTATTGTAAAACAAGAAGATAATAAGAGAATCGCATCATTTACTGATTTATCATCAAGTACTGAATATACTATTACAGTAACTGCTACAAAAGATGGTAAGGAGACAAAGACAGCTGAAATTAAAATAACAACTCCTGGGCCAAATGAAAATAGTGGGCCTGGAGAACCTCCTAAAGCTGAAGAAGAACCGCTAAGTGAAGAAGAACTTAATAGGCTTCTTGAGGAATTACTTACTGAAATGGGAGGATTAAACCTACCTGTAAATAAGAAAGCAGCAGTTAATGGATTCAAAGGAAAACCACTTACAGCTGAAGAATTACAAGAACTTGATGATATTTTAGCTTCTTTAACTCCCACAAATATCCCACCAGGAGCACCAATGACTATTGAAGAAATGAAAGCTAAATTAGCTCAAATTAGAAGAGGATCAGAGCCAGCCGCGGCACCCTCAACTGGCGCAAATAATTCTGCTAATTCAATTAAACCAGGAAATGTATATTTATTAGAAGAACCAACAATAAATGAATTGACTATCTCTTGGGATTTTAATAATTTAGAGGGTGTAGAATACACCGCTACTGCTACACCAAAAGATGGAGGCGCAGAAGTACAAGGTATTATCAAATCAGAAGAAGAATTACCTGAACTTGGTAAATATGCGGAGTTTACTGGTTTAGAAGCAAATACAACATACACTGTAAAAATAGTTGCTAAAAAGGGCAATAAAGATAGTACAGCTACAGGTGATTTTACAACAGCCACTGCCGCAGCGGCAGCTGGATTGTTGGTTGAGCCTCTGGTTAATGTTATTAGATTATCTCCAACAAGCTTTAAGGTATTATATGCTAAACAGTCTGGTGCTACATATACATTAAATGTTTCAAAGAAAGAAACAAATAATGGTGCTGAAGAAAATGTAGAACTACCACCAAAGAATGAAAGTAATATGGTATATGCTGTTTCCATTTTTGAAAATATGGCTCCTGGTATTTACACAATTACTGTAAAGGGTACAATGGATACACAAGAAAAAGAAACTAAAGTGTCTATCAAACTACCTGGTGAAAATAATGCTGCCCCTAATGAGGAAGAAGTAGAAGAAGGGGAAGAGAATAATGGAAGTTCTACAGCATCAGCTAGTACTGTAAATAATGAAAATAAAAATGCCACATTTAATATAAATCCTGAATACAAGAAGTGTACATTCACAACAGATGAATTAAATACTCAATTTCCAATTCTAACAGAATCAATAAAAAATAACAAGGGTTCTGATTTTAAGGAAATGAAAATTATTGATGATGGATGGTGTCTATATATGTCAGCCCTACGCTCTCTATATGGTGAATTTACTAAATCAGGCAGCGCATATTTTAGAATACCTAAACTTATTAATGATATTGCTCAATATCTTCGAGATAATCAAGCTGAATTTACTAATTTATATAACGCAGCAAAGGTTGGCAATGAAAATAGTCTATCTTTTAAGACACAGCCATACAATGGTTCAAGAAAGAATGTTGCGACATTTGCTGATTATATAAAGTATTTAATTACTCCAAGAGAAACAAGAGATATTACAATTAGCGCTAATGCTCTTGTACGTTGTAAGATTGATACTAACGGAAAAAATAAAGAGTATTTTGTATTCCAAGATGATAAAAATGAAGTTAAATATATTCCAATACTAGAAGGCCCACTCTTGTGGCCTGATTTACAAATAATAGGTACTGCTCTTTCACAAGCACTAGGAGAACCAGTATATGTATTTAATAAAACACCAACAGGACAACTTACAAAAATTAGTGAATATATATCTGAAGGTAATACAGGTACAAAGGGTATTTATTTATTACATAATGAAAATCACTTTAGCGCATTAATACCTAAGTTTGAGGGAATTCCAGCCTATCTAAAGAAGACAAATTCAGCTGCGCAGCCACCTGTTTTAGGACCAGCTGAAAAACCAGCAGGAGAAGATTTCAGTAATAGTGAAGAAGACGAAGAAGAGGCGGCCGCAGGAGAGGTAGGTCCAGGAGAGGGAGAAAATCCAAACCTACAAAGACAAATTAATGAAAGAAAAGCTAAAAATAAAGCAGCGGCTAAAGCATCTCTTAAAAATAGTGCTGCAGCAGCTGCTAAAAGAAAGGAAAGACAAAATGCTACGAATGCGCCAAATGTAGATGTAAGTCCTGCTGGATTGTTTAGAGAAAATGAAAATAACTTTGAAAATAAATCAGCCCCTATAGTACCCCCTCAGCCACCTCAAGAAGAAGCAGCTAATTTTGTGCCAAGTAATAAAAATAGAGAAAATCGTAAAAAATTAGCACAAAACGCCGCAGCCGCTGCGATTGCTAAGAAGAAAAATGAAGCGGCCGCACCAGTTCCTGCTGCTAATAATGTAACTGTAAAAATAACACCAGATATTGCGAACCCTCTCAAGAGAAGCCTTGGACAACTTAAGAGACAATTTAGTAATAAGACACGTTTAATTAAAAATAAATCATTAACAAATCGTTTCCAAAGACAAGCCAGTGCTATTAATCAAAATATGAGACGCTTAACTCCAGGAAAGAATATTACACAGAAAAATATAAATGCTATTAAGGCACGTTTAGCAGAAGGTTATAATTCAATACAAGGAGGTAAAAGAAAAACATTCAAAAAAGCAAATCTCAAAAAGAAACGCTCAACTATGAAAAAACGTAAATAAATCCGCTATATAAAGGAATCGTAATAATTAAATACTAATAAATGCTGTTAGAATTAGCAAATATTAGTATCATTTTTAGTTCTTTTTGTTTAGTTGATAGGCTTTTAACTCAATATACCTCTCTCGATGGAATTTATTACCTAATACACTCACTCCATAATGGCGCAATTGTTTACTTAACAGGACAGGAAGTTTATAAATCACTTACTGATTTTAACTATATTCTAACAAGTCCTAAAAATATTACTGCTCTAGAATGTGTGTTTGCTCTACATTTATATCATTTGGCAATATATTGGCGTAAATTTAGATTGGATGATTGGCTACATCATATTCTTATGATAGGAATAGCTCTTCCCATTGGGTGGGCAGCAGATTCTAGAAGTCTTTTAGGATATAGTTTATTCTTTACAACTGGTCTACCTGGTGGAATTGATTATGCTTTACTTTTCCTAGCAAGAAATAATTGGTTACAGAGAGGTACTGAAAAAGTAATTAATGCGTGGCTTAATACTTGGATTCGTTCGCCAGGATGTATATCACACGTAACATTGACATTAATGTTAATCTCAGTAGAAACTACAATGTTTTCTCAAATGTGGTGGTATGGAATTATTGTGGCAGCTCTGACATTTTGGAATGGACAATATTTTATGCGCCAGGTTGTTGAAAATAATGTCTTATTTATAAAATGGCAAAAAGAACATAATTCACAATAAAAATTAATTTATGTTTGTTAAAAACTATAATTAATTTATTTAAAACCGAAGAGTACTTCCCTTTTTAACAAGAAGGTCCATCATAAAAAGAACAAAAATACCACTTGAAATAAACATCAAAAGCTCAGAAGTGACCTGTTCAGGTGATGAAGTATTCATATCATCAAGACGGGCCCAAAGTTTATCAAGCTTCTTCATAATATCATCATTCGACGTATCTCCATTCATTCTTGTGGGTGGTCTATAATATTCTCCACCTGGTGGTGGTAGTTTTTCAATAAAAGATGTCTGGGCACCAGTTGCTGTAGTAGGTTTCCAGAACATATTGACGGATGGATTAGGTAAGGACCCAGCGCGTGCTACACCAGATTGTTCAAAAGCTGCTAAAAAGTCTGGTTGAAGACGGTAATCTGGGGCATCAGGAACATAATCAGCAAATGCTTCACCATCGGCATCGGCACCAAACCACTTTTTACGTCCAGGGCACGGTTTCTGAACTTCAGTTGTACCAGGAATATTAACAGGAATTTCAGACCTTACCCAATCACCTTTAGGGTCATCATCATTTCTTGGTACAAATGGTTCAAGAGAGCCCTGAGGTGCGTAGACGGGGACGTGTTCTCGTAATCCCGTAGCCGGATTCATTGCGGGAATGATGGGAAGTTTGTTTAATTGTTGCCGATCTGGGTCTTTATCGGTAATATCCAAATATTCGGCTGGTGGCCCCTTACACCGCCTTGCCTTACGACGCTCTTCACGTCTTGCGGCCTTAGTTGCGTAATCATTGGCACATCCCGGGGACGGAGCACCTCCTATTGCCTGAAAGGCATCATCTAAAGCACAATAGTTCATCGCCTCTACTACCAAAAGCAATCATTCTTATATCAGAGAAATGAACCTTTCCAAACTTGGTCCCAGCTCCTGGATTATTTTCTTAAATTTGTTACTTTTGATAGTACTTGTATATATCTTATCAACAAAGCACCGTGATTCCTTTATAAATTACCCTCAACAGGTCGACCCTAATGCTAAACCACAGTCAAACCCTGAAGCTAATTCCGTTAATAACAATTATGCTTCAATCTTAATGTATATTCAAAAGAATCCATCAGATTCATTTAACTTTATTAAAGACATTAAAAGTAAATTTTTTGATGACAGCTGTAAAGTTAAAAGTAATATAGATTTCGCAAATATTGCTTCAATGCCTGGTGGATTGCCATTTGGTAATGATTAAAGTATTAATCAACAAATAACAGGATTAAACAGGATGTCAGGACAACAAATTCAATTATCTTATCAGCAAGGAGGAATGGTTAATTCTTTTCACGTACTTATGATGAATTTAGACTCTCCCGCAAAACTAATTTATGGAGCAATTCTTGTTCTAATAATTGTATATTCACCCGTTATTCCTTTTGAGTACAGAACTTTTGCGGATTCACTACTCGGTAGAATCTTTGGTGTAGCAATTGTGTACGGTGTCATTGAAACCCTTGGCTGGGTCTACGGTCTATTAACGGCGATTGCTTTCCTCTTAGTAATCACTGGAGCCCCATCCAATTTTACCGCAGCCACTGAGGGATTTGATGGAGGTGGTACTGTAACTGAAAAGAAGATTGTTGGAAGAAAATGGTTTGTTGAACAAGTACTTGGTGAAAATCCTAAAAAGATTGCGACCGACAAAGTAACAACAACTGCTGTTGAAACATAAGTACCAGTTTAATGTTATAATAATGATTAGAGATGAGACCAAGCTGGCCTTCCTTTTTATCCTTTCAAGGAACAACTGATGGTATTTTCCGAGCTATTGCTGTTGTCTTAGTTGGTGTTATTATTGTTAAATACAGCACCCTTTTTGAAGAAGAATATGCTAAAAAACTAACTGATTTATACATTCATCCCTGGTGGCGTATCCTTGTCGTTCTCCTTATAATTACATCTGCTATGTGGTGCCCACGTGTTGGCGTCCTAGTAGCACTGGTTGTCTTCTTTTATTTAAGTGATATGAACACTTTAGTAACACCTTTCTCAGAGTTATAAAGTACTTTTAATTCTAAAAAAGTGCTAGGATGAGTCTTCCGGCTGCTATGTCAGGTCAAGCATTAACTGCTTTGGCACCAATTAGTCCTGTAGATGCTTTTCTACAAATATTTAACACAAATCCATATTTTATTGGTATTATGATGCTTATTCTTAACTTAGGTGGTCGATTCATTAGTTTAGAAGTTACTAAGAAACAAGAACAATTTTTACAATTGCCTTGGGTTCGAAGAATTCTAATCTTCACAGTTCTCTTTGTCGCAACCAGAAATATCTGGGTCGCATTCTGGACCACTGTAGCAGTTGTTCTTTTCTTAGGATACTTATTTAATGAAAATTCAGCCCTATGTATTTTTGGACAAGGAGGAAAGGATGGTTCTAAATGTGCTGAGGGTCCAAAACCTGGCGAAGAAATGACACCTGAGGAAAAAGAAATCCTACAGCGTCTCAGCTCTAAAGCACAGCGCTATACTTCCACTCAAACTTCTTCAAATGGTGCTACTAAGAATCCTCAACAACAAGCCC
>JACCDO011275192.1_pt1 | contig 10550 bp, 6 predicted proteins | sample 7446101 | NCBI WGS metagenome assembly JACCDO01 (sample SAMN15323440, study PRJNA562643) | freshwater metagenome | isolation source: river surface water | place: USA:Blue River Watershed | collected 2017-08-16
AATTGCTATTGCAATTGGCCAAGGCGCTGGCTCTATCAATCAGGGAAGAGGAACCGTGGCGGTTGGTTACAGTGCAGGAGTAAACACTCAATCTGATAATGCAGTTGCGATAGGTTATACTGCCGGCAATACAAATCAAGGAAGTTCATCAGTTTCAATCGGTGATTCAACAGGTTTCATAAATCAGGGAGGTGCTGCTGTTTCTATTGGCAATTTTGCAGGTTATACAAATCAATCAACAGTTGCTATCGCTATAGGCAATAATGCTGGGTATCAAAATCAAGGAGTTGGTGGTGTTGGAATTGGCAATTATGCAGCAAGTAGTAATCAAGATACCGACGCAATTGCAATTGGCACCGCTGCTGGATTTTTTAACCAATCGTCATTGGCGATTGCAATGGGTTATTTTGCCGGCGGGTCAAATCAAGGACTTCGTGGAATTGCGATTGGTAGTGAATCTGCAACATACAATCAATCAGATTATGGAATAGCAATTGGCAATAATGCAGGATATATAAATCAATCAACGTTGGCTGTTGCCATAGGTCACAATGCAGGTAATTCAAATCAAGGTCCTGCTGCAGTTTCAATAGGTTATTTTGCCGGCAAACAAAATCAAAGATATAATGCCATTGCAATCGGTAATTATGCAGGCAATGATAGTCAATACGATAGTGCAATTGCAATTGGTGCAGGCGCGGGGTCTCAAACTCAAAGTTCTAATGCTATTGCAATCGGCAGTTATGCGGGTGATAATAGTCAATCTGACGGTGCAATTGCAATAGGCCAAAGTGCAGGCGGTCAAAATCAAAAAGAATATGCCATTAGCATAGGAAAAAATGCAGGATATACAAATCAATCATCATTGTCTATTGCAATAGGTTCAAGTGCCGGCAAGACAAATCAGGGGACAGGATCTGTTTCAATTGGTAATTCTGCAGGTTTTACAAATCAAGGAGAAAATGCAATTGCAATAGGCAAATTTGCTGGCACTGATTTACAAAGTTCCAACTCTATCATACTGAATGCGTCTGGTTCAGTATTAAATGCTTCCACATCTGGATTTTATGTCAATCCGTTGAATGTAAGCAGCATTGGTTATTTGATGCGTTACGATACCTCAACATCGCAAATTGTATATGATTTGAATTCTAATGTAGGATCATTGGTCCCAGACATTCATATTTCAAATCTGACCGTATCAACTGTATCTAGTCACATAATTCCATCATTGAATGATACATATGATTTAGGTAGTGCAACAAATAGATTTAGAAGTTTGTTTGTATCATCAGGAACAATTTATATTGGCGATGCGTCAATTTCGGTTCAAGGAGGTTCATTCAAGTTCAGAAATGCAAACAATCGTGTCATTAATATGGACGAACTTGATGATGCACGCACTGCATTTAATTTGATGAATGGAAGTGGTGGCGCATCAGGATTCACAGGATATACGGGTCCAACAGGACAGACTGGTTCTACTGGCCCAACGGGCGCAACAGGTTCTACTGGCCCTACAGGCACTACAGGTGCAACTGGTCCAACGGGCACTACAGGCGCAACAGGTTCTACTGGCCCAACGGGCACTACAGGTGCAACTGGTCCAACAGGTTCTACTGGCCCTACAGGAATGACCGGTCCAACAGGTTCTACTGGCCCAACGGGCACTACAGGTGCAACAGGTCCAACGGGTGCTACTGGCCCTACAGGAATGACCGGTCCAACAGGTTCTACTGGCCCTACAGGAATGACCGGTCCAACAGGTTCTACTGGCCCAACGGGCACTACAGGTGCAACAGGTCCAACGGGTGCTACTGGCCCAACGGGCATGGTAGGTTCAACAGGTCCAACGGGTGCTACTGGCCCAACGGGCATGGTAGGTTCAACTGGACAAACGGGTTCTACTGGCCCAACAGGTGTATTTGATTCAACAAATCTTTCAAATGATATTATCCCTTCTGTATCAGACACATATGATCTTGGAAGTGCGACAAACAGATTTAGAAGTTTGTATGTTTCTACTGGAACAATTCATGTTGGTGATGCTTCTATTACATTTCAAGATGGTGCATTTAAAATGCGTAATCCAGACAATCGTGTAATAAATCTAAATGAAATAGATGATGCACGATTGTTGTTTGTTGCAAGCAATGGACTTTCAGGTGCATCGGGTTTGACGGGTAATACAGGTCCTACAGGTGCAACTGGCCCAACGGGCACTACAGGTGCAACTGGTCCAACGGGTTCTACTGGCCCAACGGGCACTTCAGGTGCAACTGGTCCTACTGGTACAACCGGTTCTACTGGCCCAACAGGTGCAACAGGCCCAACCGGTTCAACAGGCCCTACTGGCCCAACAGGTTCTACGGGTCCAACGGGCTCAACTGGCCCATCAGGTTCTACTGGCCCAACTGGTCTGACAGGTCCAACAGGGCTGACTGGCCCAACGGGTGCAACCGGTTCTACGGGTGCAACAGGCCCTACTGGCCCAACCGGTTCTACGGGTCCAACGGGCTCAACAGGCCCAACAGGTCCAACGGGTGCAACAGGCCCTACTGGCCCAACCGGTTCTACGGGTCCAACGGGCTCAACTGGCCCAACAGGTCCAACGGGAGCAACTGGCCCAACTGGTCTGACAGGTCCAACAGGTGCAACTGGCCCAACGGGTGCTTTTGGTGAAACAACCTTTTCTTGGATATTAAATAACGCATCATTAATAACTTCAAATACACTGAGTTTGAATAGTCAGTTTGCAAATGCAAGATCGCTTGAATCATTTGAATCGTCAAATGGTATATATGTTTCATTTCAACCCACTTCAAGTCAACAACCAATTCGTGTTGGGTTAGATAGTACCGATGGCCCGTTTTATGGCATTAAATTATTTTATAATAGTTCCAATTTGAGTAGTTATGTCAATTTGTTTAGAGGGATTGAAAACACCGTAATTTCAAACGAACCATATGGATCAACTGATTTATTTCAAATAAGATACATGAATGGACAAATGAGTTTCTATAAAAATGAATCATTCCTTTCAACATTTACTATGTTTTCAGTACATCCATCCTATTTTTTATATATTGATAGAGACTCTGGAACATACACAGAACCTACAGAAATTAAAAATATTCATTTTGGGCCATTTGGTTTAGGTGCTACAGGCTCAACGGGCACAACAGGTCCTACTGGACAGACTGGTCCAACAGGCATAACAGGCTCAACTGGTCCAACTGGTCCAACTGGTCCAACTGGTATGACAGGCCCAACAGGTGCAACAGGTCCAACGGGAGCAACAGGTAGAACAGGTCCAACAGGGCCAACAGGCTCAACAGGTGCAACTGGTCCAACAGGTGCAACGGGTCCTACAGGAGCAACTGGCCCAACGGGCACGACAGGTCCTACTGGCACAACGGGTCCTACTGGCATGACAGGTGCAACGGGTAGAACTGGTGCTACAGGAGCAACTGGACAAACAGGCCCTACAGGTGCAACTGGCCCAACTGGTATTGCCGGCGCGGCAACAAACACCGGTGCAACAGGCCCAACGGGAGCAACAGGGCGCACAGGTGCAACTGGACCAACCGGACCAACCGGTGTAACTGGTCCAACAGGTTCATCTGTTACCGTAACAACCCCAACTTCAAATGGTGTTTTAACATCCGATGGCACTTCAAGTGGTATTATTGCAGAATCAGGGTTATTGTATATTCATGAAACATCAACATTAACAGTAAATGGCAATATATATGTAAGTAGCGCAGTGTATGCTGCTTCATATAATGGGACATATTTATACACTACATCCGTTATTTCCGACGAAGCCGCTGTAAACACTGAATCATTTACTGTTGCTAATGCATTAGAAATAACATCAGGCAATACATTATTGCTTCAAAGTTCAATTGCCACCCTTGGCAATGTTGCATCCGAGGGTTATATACATAGTTATAACACTATTGCAAATACAATAAGCAATAATTGTGGCACAACATTCACAACTGCATACAATCTTACGAAAAATTGGCTTAGCATGGCAACATCTGCTGATGGTAAATATGTGCTTGCAGGTGCTTCATCCTACTATCCTGCGGCATCAAGTGACTATGGTCAAACATGGCGTTTGATGTCAGGTTCCTACACGTATACTGGAGCAGCAATGTCTGCATCTGGTCAATATCAATTGCAAGCAATTACTGGAAGAAATGTAAATTATTCAAGAGATTATGGTGTCACGTGGACAGCAGGTTCAAGCGGAACCTGGGATTGGCAAGGTTGTGCAATGTCTGCAAATGGAAAATATGCGCTTGTGTATGCATCAACAAACCAAAACTATGTTGTGTCCAATGATTATGGTGTTACATGGACATATTCAGGAACAACGCCTGCATTAACATACAGTGGGTGTGCTATGACTGCCTCTGGCAAAACGATGTTTGTAAGTGCATACGGCGGACAAATTTACCGGTCAACGGATTATGGAAATACCTGGACAACTCCATTTACTGCAAGTTTTGGTGTTAAGCAATGGCAATCCATAGCAGTTTCAGCGGATGGTAAATATATAAGTGCTGCATCAAATGGTTATGTGTGGACATCTCAAAATTACGGTGCAACCAGCCTTGCAAAAATATTTAGCGCAAATTGGACATCTGTAAGTATGTCTGCAGATGGACGAGTTCAAATGGCAACACAATTTGGAGGCAATTCATATATGTCGCATGATTATGGTATAACTTGGATATCCAAAGGATCATCTGCAAATTGGACAGTGTGTACAGTATCAGGCAATGGCAAATATATCTATATAGCAAATGATAGCAGTCCTATTTATGTAAACATTAATGCAATGTATTACGATGGCATTTTCAATGCAGATTCGGTCGGCATTGGGGTTTCAACACCAACCTATACACTGCAACTTGCAACAGATTCAGCCGCAAAACCAACAACAAATACTTGGACTGTCAGTTCTGATGAGCGCGTAAAGAAAAACATTGTGTCTGCAGATACAAATATCTGTTATTCCACACTCCGTTCCATCCCGCTGCGCTATTTTGAATGGGACCCTGATTACTATGGTCCTGCAGTGACACGCGATCGTCACAGCATTGGTTTCATTGCGCAGGAAATCAAACCACTTTTCCCCAAGGCGGTTGATATATTGTCTGAATACCAAAACTTGCCTGATTTCCATACATTAAACGTGGACCAGATTTATAAAGCGCACGTCGGCGCAACGCAGCAACTCATGGCTGTTGTGGAAGCACAACAATCAACAATTGCTTGGTTAACAGAACGCGTTGCCGAACTCATTGCACGCCCCAACACTAATTAGAAAACAACATACCACCACGACCACCGTACACCTTAAACACATTCCAATTTGTGGTGTAGACATATACATTTAACCCTGGTGGTGGTGCATCACAGCGTCCAGAATTCATCGTCAAAAATAACTCTTTGCGATTAATTTTATCCCAATTTGCCGCACCACGTGGCCCATACTCCAATCGTTTCATAGGCTGACCGAATGCATACGCATACACATAACGGTTAATGACTGCCGATTTTGTATACGAACGTGCAGGCACAACTCCACGAAAAAAGGATGCCCCTGTGTGATTAAATCGTTCATAGGAATTATAATTCAGCGCTGCGCCATCCAACGGTTCACTGTATGCGGATTGAAATCCAGGCACAATTTGCCAGTTTTGTTCTACCGAAGGTACAAGGACCGCATCAGGCCACCACGGTAGTGCACATAGGTTTGGCGGATTCAAATAGGGTGGTGTAGCAGGTCCAAGGTCGCGTGTAAATAAAAACCAGGCATTGTATGTTTCCGCCTCGGGCCGCTGACATACCCACAACAACTCCTTTGTAGGATTTGTATAAGGAATAGGCACGCGGATTTCTTTCAATCCCTGCGTTGCTTGCACCGCCACAGCATTATGCTGTTCCACATGATATGTCAACTCGCCTGTGCGAAATGCAATTGCTTCATACTCTTCCAGCGAAATGTATTCAACAAGTGCATATGCACTCTGCGGCGACAATCGCAAAGGCATTTGGACACCAGGAATCAACTCACCTGTGACGCCATCTGCAGGCGTAGTTATATCCATACTATATACCCGTCCTGCTGCAGTTGGCGCAGCGCGCCAAAATCGTCCACCTGTCAATGGCCACATACTTCCAGTCGCGGGAGAACCCAGCGCGGCCCAACCCACTGTGCGTTCATCCACACGTGCCGCCGTAAAATACAATTGATTCACGGGTCTGAACATTACGTGTACACGCACATTTTCGGCCTGCAACGCATCCAGCGGCAGTGCGTGGCTATAAACTCCAGGACGCGAAAACCAAAATGGAATCGGTATTTTGACTGTGAGTGGTGTGGGCGATAAAAACGTGCGCGGCCCGAATCCTGATGGCGCACGGGCAATCATTGCATTTTTCGCATACACAGAATCCACGGTTTCATACAATTCGTCCAAGATTTCCAACAAGCGTCCATCCAGTGTTTCAACTATTGCGCCGCCTATTTCCAATTCAATGCGGTCAATAAGTGCGTGACCCAAACTATTTGTCCAGCCGTATACGGGACCCAAAAATGTACCAGGGTCATCCAAATTGCTGCCGCCGGCTGCTTTTATGGCGGCAAGTTGCGGTGCATAAATATCCGGCATAGTCACAATCAGTGTAAAGCCGCTGACGAGCTCGCCAATACGCGGAAGCGTCATTGATACACGTGTGCCAAATTCGGGTGAACCATCAAAATCCACACGATTCCATTGTGCTGACCATCGCGTTGTTTTTCGCACAACATTCAAAAACTGGCGCACATCAGGATTTCCTAGCGGCGCGGCCTGACGCGCGTCCGCTAAGCCCGATGTAACGAGTGATAAACTTGTTGCTGGCGTAGATGCCATATTCCTTCTTTACTAACAGATTATAACCTTAGGCTTGCTGACGCTTAGGCTTGCTGACGCTTAGGCTTGCTGACGCTTAGGCTTGCTGACGCTTAGGCTTGCTGACGCTTAGGCTTGCTGACGCTTAGGATTGCTGACGCTTAGGCTTGCTGACGCTTAGGCTTGCTGACGCTTAGGCTTGCTGACGCTTAGGATTGCTGACCCACGGGCGCTACCGCAGTTCTTCCAACACAAGCAAATCGGATGTTTTGGCGTTGTTTGGAATCCAGGCATCCAGTACGTGCTTACCAGCATACATAGGAAAGGTTTGAAAATCGGATTTATGATAATCTAATTCCTGACCAAGAGCATTGTAAATGAATGGAGTACGCACAAAGATACGATAATCATATACGTTGTTTTTGAAAAGATTGCCATACAGGTAATGTGCAAATAACAGTGAATCATTGCGATTTTGCACCATTAGAATTGCTTCATCGGCAAAGTATTTATGAAGTAGTGGGCCGCGCCGAAAATCATTTGCAAGCGTCAGAGCCGTTTGCTGCTCGGCAAGTTGAAGGGGACGATACGAAAAGATCCGACGGAAAAGCGCCATTCTACATAGAGCCAACAAAACATGACCACGGTTCATTTTTTGCACGCGGTGACAGACTTGACATTTGTGACCGCATACTATCTTGTGATTGGTTTCATTGTTAGTTTAGTGCTAAACCACGTAATTGAGATACTGGATACACGTAATTACAAAGATTTGCCGACTTGGCAACTAGGGTTGGAGATTACGGCACACACTCTTGTCCTAAGCATTGCATTTTATATCATTCGCAACATTGTCCGACGCATTCCATATCCATTTGACGGCGCAGGTGGATACAAACACGAACTGCTTTATGAATTGGACGGTGGCATTGTGTTTTCCTTTTTGATTCTGTTTTTCCAACGCAACTTGATTGAAAAAATCAGTATTTTCCAGAATCGTATACGCACTATGCTTGGTTACACCGCAGTTGTTGCCGAGTAATCTAAACTGTGGACACGATTTTAATACAAACGGCTGAATTAGATGGGCGACCCGGCTCCACATGAGGCCAAGTATGAATATGTATCATTAGATATTGCACCACCGTCACCTACAAAAGTCATGGACCCGTGGTCTGCAGACGATGGCGAACGTGAACCGCTGTGCAAATGGTGCTTGATTTATGCCGGCTTTATGATTTTATTATGCGGGGTTGTACTGTTGATTGCAGAGTTCACACTGCATATTTTTTAATTCCAAATCCATTGTATAAATGGAGTCCGCCCCATCACGTAAATTTGGCGATGATTTAACCAAACTCAAAAAGGTTGACTGGAAAAACCTAGAATCCGGCAAAATCTACTATATTCGTGTGCGTAACAAGGACCAGTCAAAAGATGTATGGGGATTTAATTCCGATTTCATTGCGAAAGTAGTCCGTGTAAACGATGATGGTGTTCGTTTTGATGCTATGTTTCGGCGTGGTGACCCGCGCCACGGTGTGCCAACTTGGAAAAAAGACACTATGGAAGTGTTTCTTCCCAAGGAAGCAATGACAAAGAAAAACATGAAAGACAATACAACATTTTATGTAGATTCAAAGGCAGTTGCAACCCGCAAAAACAAAGGTGCGGGTTGCAACTGCAAAACACGCAACACGCGTAGTGTGAAGAGCTTCTTCAGCAAATTCTTTTAACCCGGCATATTTAAACGTATATACATATACAAACATAAATGGATTCTGAATCTGAAGAATCAACTGTATTTGTTTTTTATACATTGAATAAGCCTGAAGATTGGGAATTGCAAGACTTACCAAATAATTGGAGATGGGCTGGTGCAGGAAGTGTGAATCCTTTTTATAACACAAGAAGATGGAAAGGATGGTTCTATCAAAAATTAGTAAATATATTTGGATTACCCAATAAATACGAACGTGAAGAGCAATATAATGGTCCAGAAGAAACAAGAGAAGAAGCAAAACGTTCATTGAATAGGAAAATGCAAGCTCTTAAGGATTCAGGTATAGTAAAATATTATCACATTCAAAATGATTATACTCCAGTGCCTGGTGTCAAATGGTGGTTGTCGTGCTTGGCATAATAACACGATGAAACATCTTTTCAGATTTTTGCTAAACTTGAAAAGATGATAAGAATCCTAGGGTTAATAAAGGTCTTTGAGTGTACGCGCACTTGGGTCTGTTGCACCCGCAATCCATCGCGGCATCCACATACGTGGAATCACCGATGCCGCCGCGGCACCATAATATTTTTGGAAGAGCACACGATACCACGCCGCCTCTTCTGTGCGCGGTGGATTGTGTACATCCGTCAACGTATCTACAGTGCCGCCCATGGCTTTTCCATACTCTGCACACCGCAAGTACCACGAGTCCGATGTTGACGAAACACCGTCACTAAACGCTTCCTTTTTGCGCCACAGCACATCCGCAGGCAAATAATCGTCCGCTACAAATGCTTCACGCAAAATCTGTTTTTCCATTTGACCTCCAACACGGGGACGACGCATCTCCGTGGGTAGCGCACGCCACGTTGCCACTACATTCTTATCCAAAAAGGGCGTACGCGCTTCCAGTCCATGTGCGGCCATAGACCGATCGCTGCGCAGCACATCATACAAATAGATTTCATCTAACAGGCGTTCCGATTCCGCCTCAAAATCCTCGTCGCTCGGTGCTTTGTAAAAATAAATGTATCCGCCACCGATTTCGTCACTTCCATCGCCGTTAAACACCACCTTAATATCCGTATGCGCCTTAATGTATTTTCCAATTAGCCAGTTGCCCACCGATGCACGCACAGATGTAATATCATAGGTTTCCGCATCACGTACAACGGTGGGTATCGCTTGTAAGAAATCCTCAGGTTCTACGAGCACATTGTGATGCACGGAACCAATTTTATCGGCCACTAACTGTGCATACTTCAAATCAGTGGAACCAGGCATACCAATACTAAATGTATGCAGCTTCTTGCCTTCTTTGGCCAATTCACGGGCTGCAATGGCGGCAATTAAACTACTGTCCACACCGCCGCTCAACAGTGCGCCCACGGGACGGTCACTCATCAAGCGTTTCTTTACAGCGGCGATGATTGAAGAGCGCAGCGCGGCTTTGGCGGCATCGCGGTCCTGAAAATGGGCAAGTTTGACATGAGGAACAGTATGGTAACGCACAGATTCCAACAATGCGCCTGTTGCAATATCATATTTGCGCCATGTGCCTGGTGGAAATGGTTTCACATCCGTGCATCCTGGCAACAAGCCTTTGAGTTCGGATGCCCAAACAGTTGAACCGTGATATGTGCCTTCAAATAGCGGACGGACACCATACGGGTCGCGTGCAACATACAACACATCCTTATCTACAAACACAAATGCAAATACGCCATCAAGTGTACGACATAGTTCGGTCATACCGATATGACGTGCCAAGTGCGGAATCACGGCACAATCACTTGTGCCCTCTGCCAGACTGAATCCCCAACGGGCTGCAAGTTCTTTGTAATTGTAGATTTCGCCGTTGCACACCGTGTATGTATCTTCGTGCACAAAAGGCTGATTGCCGGCCGGAG
>JACCDO011786354.1_pt1 | contig 10549 bp, 12 predicted proteins | sample 7446101 | NCBI WGS metagenome assembly JACCDO01 (sample SAMN15323440, study PRJNA562643) | freshwater metagenome | isolation source: river surface water | place: USA:Blue River Watershed | collected 2017-08-16
TCTACTGATGAAGCTGGTAATGTCGCTCTCTTCCCAGTACGCACTGCAGTAGTACCACAACAAGCTCAATCAGTTATCGAGATTATATTCAAGAACTTTGAGGATACCTTTAGGTTTTTGAAGTAATTATTAGTAATTTTTATTAATTAAAAGCTAGTATTAAAATATGCCAGAGCAAACAACAGAGAAAAAGAAAATTTTATTGGTCGATGACAACGAAATCATTCGTTTGTATTTCAGAGATATTTTCTGGATTCATGGTTTAGATAATAAATATGATCTAAATATTTGTTCTGATGTAGAAAAAGCTGAGAAGGTGATAGAGGATCCTAAGACTAGACCCTCTTTGGTTTTTTCTGGTTTAGTTATGCCTATAAAACAAGGGGATAAGGTAGTAGCTTCTCCTGAAGCAGGCTTCTCTATGATTGAGAAGATTAAAAAAAATCCTAGTCTCAAAGATATTCAAGTCATCATTTTCTCTGCTTATGATGATAAGAAATATCAAGATAAAGCAAAAGCATTGGGGGCAGATTCTTTTTTAATCAAACATGACAATATGCCCAGAGAGTTGGTTCAATTTATTGAAAATTTAAATACAAAATAGAGTGGCTGAAGAAATTATTAAATTAGAGGATGTCAATTTCTGGTACGATAAAGGAAAGCCTTCTGAAATGCAGGCACTCAAAGACATCAATATAAGTATAGATCAAGGCGAGTATGTCGCTTTTTTCGGGCCGTCTGGTTCTGGAAAAACCACTCTGCTTTATTTGATAGCAGGAGTAGAACAATCACAAGCTGGTAAAATCATAATTCGTGGTCGTGATATTTCTAAATTTTCTAATCAAGAGCTAGCTATTTACCGTCAGCTTGGGGTGGGTATCGTCTTCCAGCAATTTAACTTGATAAATAATCTAACAGTTTTAAATAATGTGGCTTTGCCGATGTCTTTTTTGGGAGTTTCTGAAAAGAAGAGACAAGAAGAAGCGATGAAGATTTTGAAGCGTTTGGCTATCGACCATCTCTCTGAGCGTTTCCCTGGAGAACTATCTGGAGGACAGCAGCAGCGTGTGGGCATTGCTCGTGCTTTGGCGAACAATGCGCCTATCATAATAGCTGACGAGCCACTCGGAAATCTGGATTCTGAAAATTCTAAAAAAGTTCTAGAATTTTTAAGAGAATTAAATGAGAAAGATAATAGAACTATTATCATGGTGACTCACGAAGCTTGGAGTTTGCGTGATGTTCACAAAGTTTTTTATATTAAAGATGGTCAGGTTGTAAAGACAGAAAAGACTGTAAATGTAAATGTGGCTCAGTCTATAGCTGAAGAATTGAAGAAAGATTTGGCTCCTGATGTTATGGATGCGGAGCGAGCTTCGTCAGTCTTATCCAGTGTCTTATTGCCTGGTTTTTCTGATGAAGAAGTTATTAGGTTTAAAAGCGTGGTGGGGCAGAGATTGTCAGGGAAGATAGATTCACTGGACTTCTTTCAGTTTTTAGATAAATCTTTTAAAGACGGAGGAGTGGGTCTGCGTTCGGTAACTGCCCATAAGACAGTAAATTATGTCGAAGAAGTTATGCGTCGTAGACAAGATATAGAAAAAATTTGGGCAGATCTGGCCATCAATCCAGAAATGCCTGTGAATAAAGATGTAATTAATTTACGCAATTGGTTATTGCTTGAATTTCATGGAAATTTGGATCCAAGTGGTATAATTGTATTTGATGAGCTTTTGATGAATCGCTTGCGCAATACAATCAATGGTTCTGATTTTAAAAGGATATTGTTATTATCTAAGAAAGAATCTGGCTTGGGTTTTGCCATGCATACAGCTGGACGCATTTCAGAGAAGTTGGAGTTAGCAATTAGTCTAAAGAAATTATAATTTATGTCTGATAATTTAAATATAACTAAACACTCATTGTCTCTTGCTGATTTATTTAGATTATCAACAAGAATTTTTACTGTTAAGCCTACGAGAACTCTACTTACTATTTTGGGTACATCTATTGGTATCGGAACTGTGGTATTCTTCATCTCTCTTGGTTACGGTCTGCAATATATACTATTGGGTAAATTGATAACTACCGAAGACTCGCTTATATCTATGGAGGCGACCTATCCTCAGGAAAAGAATTTGTTAATTACTGAATCAGAAATAATTGATTTTGCTAAAATACCCAATATAGTAGAGTTAAGTCCTATAGCTGAATTTCCAGCTGAAATAAAGATAACGGATTCACCCGGTTTGATTCAGAGTCGAATGGTTAGTCCTAATTATTTTCGTCTCTCAGGTGAGTCTCCTGATTTAGGAAAAGCCTTTTCTGACATAGAGCCTGGGGTGGTACTCTCTGCTCAGGGTGCTAAATTGATTGATATACCTGCCACTTTAGAATCTCTAGGTAAAAAAGTATCTATAAAAGTCTATTATCAGAATCCAGATGGTACAGCTCAAGAAGTAGGCTTGCAGAAAGATCTACCCATATTGGGTTTTATAAGTAATGTAAATGAGCCACCTTTGGTTTTGGTACCTATCTCTACACTAACAGTACCCCCTCCTACTTATAAAAGCTTTTTGGCTAAAGCCAAGGATGTGAATTCTGTGGCTACAGTGAAGGATTCTCTGACTGAGAAAGGTTTCTTAATTTCTGTAAAATTGGATTTGGTAAATCAGTCTCAAAAAATTCTTAGGATATTTACAATTGTACTCGGAGTATTCGGAGTCACCGCTTTAGCTGTGTCTGCCGTGGGAATGTTTAATACTATGATTGTGTCTTTTATGGAGAGGACTTATGAAGTAGGTGTGATGAAGTCTATCGGTGCTACTGATGGAGATATTAGGAATTTGTTTTTAATGGAGTCGCTAATTATGGGTACGGCCGGAGGACTGGTGGGTATAGGTATGGGTATGGGGGCCGGGGTGGCTGTGAATTTTGTGTTAAACATTATGGCAAAGCGTTTCGGATCTGAACCTTTTGATTTGTTTATCACACCTTATTGGTTCTTGTTGTTGATTATATTAACTTCTGCTTTGATTGGTGTCATCTCTGGATTTTTACCATCCAGACGCGCTTCTGGACTATCTCCAAAAGAAGCCTTTTTGAGAAAATAATTTTGGCGGTGTACTTGGGTATGGTACCCGTGGGTTCAACCCTTGTAAGGGTATTCTAGCACGTTCCTGGTATAGAAGTTTGGGTTTGTGGGTCGCTAATTGTTTTAATGGTTTGTATTTTTTATAATAAAGAAATGGACAAAACTACTGAATTTAAGAAGCTGATTGCCAAGGTAGCTTCTGAGACCAATACTACGCTTCCCCAAGGGTATCAGTATAGATATGCCCCATATAACTGCTGGAAATGCGGTAAGGAGATCATTATCTTTAAATGGACTGATTCTCTACTAGCGGGAGAAATTAGCGAGCCACCAGCACCAATTCCTGCAACTCTTAAACAAAGACACACTGCAATGAGTGATGAGATTTATTGGGCAAATGTCTGCCCAAGCTGTGACAATGTTCAGGGCGACTTCTTTATCAATCACGAACCAGACTCTCCATTTTTTGGATTAGGAGAAGTAGTAGACAACGAAAAAGCATTTAATGAGGATATGGAACAAATCGCAGATTACTACTATGGACAAATCGTTCCTTGGCCTACTCAAAAGTAAGACTCATTTTGGTTTAAACTCTGAGAGTAAATAGGTATAGGTAAATGCCAACAAATGCCAATTTTGATATAATTATGGTATGAAAATGACAGTTGGCGAATTAGTGTATCAACAAGCAATAAAGGATGGATATGACCCTGCTACAGCAGAAAGGCTTGTTTCGCCGATGAAGGCTGTTTTTGAGGCACATGAGAAGACTCTCAAGGCTTTTGAGCCAATGAGAGAATCATTGAAAAAAAGCATTGGCATGGCTAATTCTGCATTTGAATCTGTAAGACCCTCGTTGGATGTTTTAGCTGGATTCTCATTTCCAACAATAGATAAAGATGATTATATTATTCCTGCAAGAATGGTTCAGGAAGTTAGAATTGTTAATCCTGAAGATTTAGACGTTGGATCAGCTAAAAAAGAAAGCAGTGTTGTTGTTGCGTCATATCTACTTCCCAAAAATGCTACATGGGAAGCATTGGATATAAAGTTTTTGGACGGACACCTTGTTAAGGTTTCTTACCCAGGAATGAAGCCACAAAAGTTTGATTACAAAGATATGGGTTTTATGAATACTAAGACAAACAACCCAGATTATAAATGGGCACTACTTCGAATAATGGCAGAATACGATGGCTCGCTAACAAAATCAGAATGGGACAAAAGATTTGGCAGAAATGTTAAATACGAACTTAATGAAGGTTTGAAGAAGTTTTTTGGTATGAAGTCTAGCCCAATTTCTCATTACACTAAAAGATATGGGTATAAAGCACTGTTTTCTCTCAGAGCTGACAAATAGTCATTTCATATAAAATGACGAAACGGAGACCTTTTGCTTGAACGAGCAAAAGGTCTTTTGTATTAAGGATTTTCTCGCTACTCATTTTGAGGAAGTAAAAAGAAATTGTCATTTTGTCATTCAATGACGAATAAGGGTAGAAGAGCAGCTAAGAACCTCTTCTGAAGAAAAACTCTATGGCTAAGCAAAAGCGTACATGGTCTAGCACTACTCGCAAGTTGGTAGACCTAATTAATAACGGATACAATCCGAGAAAGTTGAGTGAGAGCGAAAAGAGAGACTTGGAAAATTCTGTTAAGGAATTTGGAACGGTCGTGCCTATTGTTCTTAATATCGGTTCAAGAGCCAATATTGTTATTGGTGGTGAGCAAAGAGTAAAAGTGTATATCGATCTCGGCATAGAAGAGATTGAGTGCATGATACCCTCGAAAGAGTTAACACTTGAAGAAGAAAAGGAACTCAACCTGCGACTCAACAAAAATACTGGTTCATGGAATGAAGAACTCTTGAAAGAGTTCGATATGGACATGCTTCTTGATGTGGGTTTTGGAGATGAAGAATTACAGAATCTATTTGATGATGTGGATCTTGTTGAAGATGATTTTGACGCTGAAAAAGCCATTAAAGAAACAGTGATACCAAAAGTGAAGTTAGGAGAAGTTTGGGAACTTGGGAAGCACCGCCTTTTGGTCGGTGATTCTACTAACGAAGATCAAGTTAAAGAACTCATGAAAGGTGATCTAGCAGATATTGTCTTCTGTGATCCGCCCTATAATATTTTTTGGGAATATGGAGGTAAATATGGTGGAGAATACAAAGATAATAAGAGCGAGGAGGAGTACTCTGAATTTATCAGTAAGAGTATAGAGACTGCTAAAAAGTTTGCTAAACCAGACTCGCATTTCTTTTACTGGTCAGACCCTAATAGTATAGGACTAACACAATCTCTGTATGAAAAGCATGGAATCAAGAAAAGAAGAGTATGCCTTTGGATAAAATCGAATCAGAACTGCACTCCTAAAATTGCTTGGAACAGACTATACGAACCATGCACATACGGCACACTTGGTAAGCCATATTTAAATCCAAACTTCAGAAATGCAAATGAAATTCTTAATCAAGAAGTAACGACGGGTAATCAGGTTCTGGATGAATTGCAGGATATGATAGACCTTTGGCTTGTTAAAAGAGATAACACTCAAAGTTATTTACATCCGACCCAGAAACCGATTTCTTTAAATGAAAAGCCCTTCAAGCGATGCTCTGCACCTGGGCACATCGTCTTTTCTGGCTTCGCTGGAAGCGGATCTGATTTGATTGCATGTGAAGAATTAAATCGTGTGTGGCGTGGGGTCGAAAAAGATCTACTCTTCGCGACGATTGTTATAGATCGTTGGGAAAAGTTTACCAACCTTAAGGCGAAGAAGATCTATGAAAATAAATAAGGGAGATATTTTTAAGATTGGTGATCACATTATCGGTTGTGGTGATTCTCTGGACAATGCCTTTGTCGCAAAAGTTATAGGAAACAATAAAATACGAGCAGTTGTGACTGATCCTCCGTATGGCGTTGCCTATGTAGAAAATAAAATAGGATTCTCAAAACTCGGCGTTAAGAATGAGAAAGTTATTGCCAATGACCACCTACAATCAGAAGAAGAATACGAGCAATTTACTCGTAAGTATTTAGGTGCGACTATCCCGCACCTAGAAGAGTACAACACGGTCTATATCTTTAATGCCGATCTAATGTTTCCAAGTTTACGCTTGGGGATGAAGTCCGCTGGTTTCTATTACAGTCAGATGATTATTTGGCTGAAAAATCAACCAGTCATGAGTAGAAAAGACTATCTGTCTATGTATGAACTCATTGCCTATGGATGGTTTGGTAAACACAAAATGGAACAGTCTAAGGCAAGAAATGTTATCTATCATCCTAGACCACATAAATCTAACCTTCATCCTACGCAAAAACCAATTGGGTTATTGAGAAAAATAATTCCTAACTCAACGAGAGTTGGTGATGTTGTATATGACCCCTTTCTAGGAAGTGGTTCAACTGCTGTCGCTTGTGCACACTTGGGTCGAAAGTGTATCGGCATAGAGCTTGATGAGGCGTATGTGCAAACATCTCTCACAAGGCTTGAAAAGCTCACTGGCGAGACAGCAGTAAAGCTTTAAGTGATATATGCAGGAAGAAGATTTTTCTAAAGATCCATATAAAAAGCAGGTCTACGAAACCTATGCTCTTTGGAAGTCCCTTCCTTCGTTTCTTAAAGGGCAACCAAGAGTAGCACTCGAAAAGTTCGGTGTTGAAGAAGAGTCAGTATTTGAATTGCTTGCGATAAAGACACAGCTTGAATTCTCAAAAATATACAAGATTGATACTGGCACGCTCACTGATTGGAATAAGAGACTTGAGAAAGATGGACTAGTCAAAGACATCAACTCATGGGCAAGAAAGCTAACCCCAAATGTTATCTTTGCACTCTATAAAAATATCATTAAAAGCGGCAAGGCTCATGAAGTAAGAGCTTGGTTTGAAATCGTAGAAAATAACTAGTATGACTAAACCAATTAACCTAGAAGAAATAAATAATATTCTTTCGGATACTATCCGCAAAGTGATGAACAAGGAAATGTCACTCAAGCAGGCATCTATGATTGCCAAGCTCACTTTTACGCTTTCAAAGAATATAGCCAACACAGAACTTAAAGAACGGGTCGAGTTCTTGGAAAACGCATTAAGAAAAAACAGATGATATGAAAAACTTAAGTGATTTACTTAGAAGATCAAATATCACACCGCTTGAGCGAGTGACTGCACTTGTGCATAACGATATTCACAGAGAAAAGAATGGCAAAGGTGCACTATCTGATTCTGATATCTATGTTTTGACTCAAGCATGGAGTCCTCGTACCCTGGAAGCAAAGGAATACAATCGGTATATAAAGATGGTTCAGTTAGAGAGTTCTATGAAAATGGATGCTCAGATGTTTTTGTATCGGTCAGAGCTATCACTGTTACGAAACCAGAGAGTGCTCGATAATTTTCTTTTAAACTTAATAAGGTTTAGAGGTGTCGCAGGGCAGGAATTCACAAAAGATATTCCAGAGGAAGAAAGCATCAAACTGCTTACAGAATCTACTTATTTTGAGTATCAAAAACTGTTACACATATTAACGTTTAATAACCTACCAAAGGAAACGCAAGAAGACTTACTTCTCCTTGACGACACGGTTGCTAGTGATTCCAAATACTTGGAAGACCAGATATTTCTCTATGAACGATTCAAGGATGGCACCAAACTCAGTAAGGAGGAGAAGGACTTGATTGTCAGTCGTATCTATTCCTGTATGTACTATGAGGGAGCGAAGAAAATAAGAAATACCATGGCGGAAAAAGGCGGGTTTTTACTCCATCACTTTTTTGCTGATCTACCAATAAAAGATGTATTTTTAAAATTAGCTTACGATACACATATTTCACACGATGCTACCGAAGAAAACATATTGTCGATGGTGGAAGAATATGCAAAAAGTAAAAACATGAGTATTGAGTTGTTGGTCAAAGAAAATCTATCTCGTTGGCTAGATGATGGCTTATTCGTAAATGAATATTCACCACTCAGTATGAGTGAGCGTTTTGACACATGGAATGGTAATACTAAAAAGAGTCACAAGGATTTGTTCATGGCTTGGTATACAGAACTGCAAAAGTCCAAAAAGTATTTTCAAAAGCTATTTGATACTGGCAAGTTGGTAAAACAAAATCTTGAAAAAGATTTCTTGGGAATGCCGAGAGTGATAGAGATAATAACTGGGACTAATTTATATACCTGTAAAGAAGATGTTAATTTTGTCCAGGAGTATAAAGAACAGATTGAAGTACTGTTACCTCTTGCAAATATGTTTCTCTTTACAAAGAAACACGCAAGTCCAGTTAAGAACTATAAGACACTCTGCGAATTTAAAAATCTGGCTCAAAAACCATCGACTATATTTGATATTGATATGACTGAGAAGTATAGTGAGTTTTTTGAACTATACAAAGAAGAACTTGATCTACTCAATCATAGTCTCAGTAAACTAATAGATACCGCAATAGAGCATCTATACACCGAGAAATCATTGCTCTATGTTCTCGATATTATCGAGGCTAACTTTACATTTAATCTTGATGCCGACGACAGCGTAGCTGAAATAACAGAATTGTATTCTGCTGAGTTTAAAAAACTATTGTAATTTCAGAATCAATTAGTGATTATCTCTCAACTCGTCGAGCTTCTTTTTAATCTCATATGGATGAGCAATGTGGCTCAAGACAATCTCTTCTTTGCTTGTTCCTGCGGTGTTGATGAACAACTGTCCGCTTTTTGTGAACGTCTTATCTAAAAATGATTCACGAACGGTAACATCTGTAATTTGTTTGTAGTCAACGCTGATTAAGTTCGTTGAGAAAAATCCACGATGGATCAATACTCGCTTATCGGTAAATCCGTAGATGTTTGCCTTAGGCAAGTAGAACTTCAAATACAAGAATACGATGAGGAATATGAAAATTCCTACGACTGCAAACACGAACGGCAAACTGATGATCGCCCAGATGATAATGTATGTATTGATATACTGCTTTCCGACTGAGAACTCGTACTTAACTTCTTCGTGTGCACTGAGGACTTTGCCCCATACTTCTTCACTATGTGATTTTTTATCCATAAAACTTTAGCGGTTTTAATTTTGCTTTTATGATAATGAACAAGAGAGTGAGGTAGCAAAAATCTCCTCGCCTGTTATGGTGGATTGCTCCACCCATATCTGTTTCCAGACATGACCGCTAAAGTGACTCCAGACGAGGAGGTTTTTACACTTTAGCGGATTTTGACCATATCCTTTAGAAATCTAAAGGGGTTAGGTCACTTATTCAGTTGTAAGGGTACTATACCATTTTGAGAGGTATTTTTGTACTGTAGCTTACATTGAGATTATTGTGTAGTGAGGTTACCAACAGCTCAGAAATTAGTAGTCTTCTTGGTCAGGCAAGAGCGTTTTTCGTTTTGGAATGACGGTTACATACTTACTTGAGTCTATCTTCATATATTCCTCTCGTATAATAGTTCTAGCCATTTTGTCGTCTAATCCAAGCTGTTCGGGAGTGGTCATGCCAACACCCTTTTTAACTTGCTCTTGTTCTAGCTTGCGAAGCTTTTCTCCTAATTTTTCAATAATCTCTTCATATCGTTTCAAGCATGTGGCAATTTCAGAATACTCGAGATCAGAAATAAAATACCTGTGTACTACACGATTTCTAAAATCATACAAACGAGAAAGTTCAGTAAACTCAGATTTTGTTATCAGTTTAATTTCCAAAGAGTCATCGAAAATAGCACGCTCCATTTTAAACTTCTTACCTTTTTGATAAACAAGCGAGGAATCATATCCTATAGTTTTGTCTCTTATCTGCATTTTAAGAATCATTCCAAATCGGAGCATAGCATCTACTTGTGATGCAGATAAAACCAAAGCTTCAATATGACTTCCACTTTCTTTTGCCTTTGTGAGTAAATTGTGGACAGAGAAAAAAGTTCTCATGAAATTTCCCAAAGGATTTGCTCTCACATTCTCTTTTATCACTTTCTTCTTAATGAGTGCATATTTTTTCCACTGCTCGTGCAGAGTATCTTTAAAAGTTTTTGCATCTGTTCTTAGTTCGGGAGTCAATTTGCCGCTGTAGCCGATTGAAACACCACCCTTGTAGTCGTAGACTCTCAAAATACCATGAGGAGTTTTAAAATATCTTTCCCAGGTCGATTTATTGTCTACAAATATATACTTCTGGTCTAAATCTATATACTCACCGTAAACAACTTCAAGAAGCTCAAAGACTATTGCGGGAGGAAGACTTGGACTATCCAGCCAAGAGCCTCCTCGTTCCTCAGGCTCTTCTGCCAAAGCGACAAAATGTTTTGTTGGAAATCCTGATATAAATTTTCTTAAAGTTTTTGATATCATATATTGTCATTAATCTACAAACGCAACGCTATACCGAGCACGGGTAATAGCAACATATAGTTTTGCCTTGGTACCCTCGGCAA